>Ga0307489_10000722_pt1 | contig 20854 bp, 27 predicted proteins | sample SB12metaG_FD_202247 | JGI IMG/M metagenome (GOLD analysis project Ga0307489, IMG submission 202247) | Sea-ice brine microbial communities from Beaufort Sea near Barrow, Alaska, United States - SB 1.2 | ecosystem: Environmental > Aquatic > Marine > Coastal | place: USA: Alaska | collected...
ATGCCCCTCGATATGACCATAAACCTTGACAGACTGAGGTCTGTCCGCTTGAAATTGCGGAGGGTTGGTTAAGCTCACCATGTGTAGAGCTAGCGCCGTGGGGCTCGATGAACGTTATATATATATATAAAAACGTTATCGACAGGTTGCCGAGCTGACGCACTTCCCGGGTTTCTTCACCATGCGAAACGTCGGATAAAGCAACAACAGGAGCTATATGACGCGATATTCAAGTTAACGTGCACTGGTAGTGCGTCACCACTCTTTCCTCACGCGGCGCGTGCACCGGCCACGGCGCGATGTCGCACAAAAAGTACGCCCCGAGGCGTTGCGAGGGTGGCGCAGTGCGTGAGCAGCCGAATTCCACCGCCGCCGCCGACGCCGCTGCCGTCGCGCCCCCGCCCGCCCTTTCACTGTGGTCGGAGTCCTTCGATGGTATGACCCAATCTTTCGAGGAGGAGGAGGAGGGGGGCGGGACGCTGCGGGACGGGGCGTCGCCCGGGCCCGCGCGGGTACCGGCGCCCGAACACCGCGCTTACCTCGAGGACACCACGTTTGGAGAGGACACGGACGGGGAGGTGGGCGACCGGCCGGTCGAGACGCCGCGGTGGTCGGGAAAACGGCGGCGGTCTTGGTCGGGGCGACGCGGTGACGCGGAGAACGCGCCGGCGGCCGGGAAAGCGCGGGGGCTGCTGCTGCTGCTGCTCGCGGGAGAGGTGGGGGCGCCGCCGCCCCCGCCCCCAACGCCATCGCAGCGGCCTGCTGCGTCGTACCGTGCCGCGCCTCCGCCCCCGCCCCCAGCGCCATCGCGGCGGCCTGTTGCGTCAGACCGCGCCGCGCACGCCTCTGAGGACGAGGACGACGGGGGGCGCTCTCGCCAGAGCACACCTGCGGGCCGCGAGTATCGCGCGAAGCGGCGGCGGAGTTCTTCAGCCGACGCCGACGTACCCGAGCCCGTGCCTGTGCCAGTGCCAGCGCATGTACCCGTCGGGACCGACTCGGAGCAGCCGAAGCGACGGGACGGTTTCACTTTCGCGCGACTCGGCAAGTCTGGCAGGGGCTTACACTCGTCCACTTTTCGGTTGACGTAAGCACACTTTGAGGGATACGTTGGGTGCATGATTTCCCCCCAGTCTATTAGTCAGGGGGACACGGGGTGGTGTGACCAAAACGGCTTAGGTTGAGCGGAAGAGTGGACGAGTGTAAGCCCTTGAAGTCTGGGCGCCACGGCGTGACCTACGATAAGAAGGGTGGGCGTGGTGGGAACTGGCAGGGGCTTCCACTCGCCCACCTCTCAGCTCAACCCGAGCCGTTTGCATCAGTCTACCGGGGCGCCTCGGTCGAGGCCACTGCCAACGCCACAGTCCCGCGGCACAACGCTGCTGCCCTTCGCTCCAAGTTTTGAGTGATAGGGTGGCACCAGAGCCCTTGATTTGATTTACGATTTGCGGTGAGGGTTGGTTAAGCCCACCATGTGAAGCGCCTTGGGGCTCGATGAACGTTAAAAAAAACCAACTAAAAAGTATGTCGATGTAGCTCTATAGCTCCAAGCATGAGAACCCTATGATGTGATGCCACTTTTTTGTATTCACCCCCCCTGTTACCAACCAGCGTATTCCTCAATGTCACAAAAAGTGTTTCCGTTGAGATGCAAAAATGGACGAGTAAGTCCCTGGTGACTGGCGCGCGCAGCTGCGCCTGCCCGGCGTCGGAAACCGTACCCTCCGAGTCGGACACTTTTCCACCGTGGTAGGGCGGTGCAGGATGTCCCCGTGTTGACCCCATGTTGACTCTGTGTTGGACAGAGCGACAAGATATCCTATACCGATCTCCAGGATGACCATATCGATACTCTCCTCTGCCATATCATCAGCCCATATCCCATATCGATATCCAGGATGACCATATCGATAGGGTAGATAACAACATCGATACACCATATCCCATATCGACAACACATATCCCATATCGATGTCCATATCGATATCTTATTGATGTCCGGTCTCCCATATCGATCTCTCATATCGATCTCCCATATCGATATCGGATCATATCTTGTTACTCTGGGTAGGGCGGTGCAGAATGTCCCCGTGTTGACCCCATGTTGACTCTGTGTTGACCCTGGGACGATCCCATGACCCTGTGTCGACCCCAGGTTGACCTCAAGTTATACCCCAGGTCGACCCCAGGTTGACCCCGGGTTGACCGCGCTTGGTTTCAGCTCTTGAAGCTAAAATATGATGAACGCTTTCAAACGTTACTTTCAATTTCAACTTCCGCCGGTACACCGAGGACGACGCCGGGCGGGGTTACGACGCGGAGGTAGGGGCTTACACTCGTCCACTTTTCAGCCCAACTTAAGCCGCTTTGGTCACTAACTCCACTCATGGCACCAAGCCTATCCCTAAAAAGGTGCGTACGTTGAGCTGAAAAGTGAACGCATATACACTCGTCCACTTTTCAGCCCAACCTGAGCCGCGTTGGTCACTTACTCCACCCAAGGCACCCAGCGTATGCCAAAACAGGTGCTTACCAACAAGGTCCTACTCCCTGTACCATAATAAACTGAGGGGTCCAATCGTGCCAAAATCTTGAATCGTAAAAATGTTCGATTTCAGGGGTTATTTTATCATGCGAAGCGAAAGCCTGGTCGGCCGGGTGTTCGTCAGTTATTCCCGGATCCGGGAAGGTCTCACTCAAACCCATATTTCTTATGATAGAGAGTGTCGGCGCGTGGAGACGTTGAGGTGAGAAGTGGACGAGCGTGCGCCCCTACGCGGAGGTGCGGCGGCGCAGGTGGGCGCACGTGAGGCCGCTCAACTTCCTGCTGCCGGAGGAGCTGGCGGCAGGGGTTTACATCCGTCCACTTCTCACCTCAACCTGAGCCCTTTCTCAAACTCAAAACATCCCCTGAACGCCTAAACGCCCAAACACCCCCTCCATCCCCGCCATAAATATCCCCTAAACGCCCCCTAAACGCCCCCTAAACACCCCTTGTCCCACAATAAGTGCTTATGTTGAGCTGAAAAGTGGACGAGTGTAAGCCCCTAGATGGCGGAATACGCGAGGGCCGGGGAGGTCACCCCGGCATACGATGGGGAGGTCCGACAAACGGTTGCCAAACGGGGGGCCAAACGGGAGGCCGCCCGGGCTAACAGGCGGACGCTCAACATGAAGCGGATCATCTGGCCGCCCTCCGGCTCCGCCTCCACCTCCGCCTCCACCTCCGCCTCCGCCTCCGCCTCCGCCTCCGCCTCCGCTGCCGCTGCCGCTGCCTCTGTCGTTGCTGTGCCACTGCCGCTGCCTTCGTTGCCGATGCCTCCGCTGCCGACGCCCTCGTCATTAGCCTCCGCTCCGCTGCCTCTGCTGCCGCCCTCCTCCTCCGCCTCCTCCTCCCCTGCCGCTTCCCCTGCCGTTGCCATGCCACTGCCGCTGTCTCCGTTGCCGACGCCCCCGTCAGACACGCAGACAAAGGATAGCTATGACAAAGGATAGCTATGATGCCGCTGGATGGGGGAGGCAGCGGTGACAGCGGTGGGGGGTTGGGCCGCCGGAATCCGTGCGCGCACTGCATAATTTCGAAGAAGGGGAGGTGTGGTACCAACATGGCGCCCACCAAGTGCATGAAGCGCGGCGGCGGCTCCGCTGGCCAGGGCGGGGGCGGAGGCAGAGGGGGCGGCGGCGGGGACGGCGGCGTCGGGCGCGTAGCCTCCGCTCCGCTGCCTCCGATGCGTCCGCTGCCTCCGCTGCCGCCGACCTCGTCATCTGCCTCCGCTCCGCTGCCTTCGCTGCCGCTGCGGCCTCCGATGCCGCCCTCTTCCTCCGCCTCCACCTCCGTTGCCATGCCACTGCCGCTGCCTCCGCTGCCGACGCCCACGTCACCTGTCTCTGATCCACTGCCTCCGCTGCCTCCACCGCCTCCGCCGACTCCGCTGCCTCCGCTACCTCCTCTCCCTCCGCTGCCGCTCTCGCCCTACGCCGCCGGCAAGACCTCAGGGATGACGGTTCCGGCCGTGGACAATGCGCCGCTGCCGCCCTCGTCCTCTGCCTCCGCTGCCCTCCCGCTGCCGCTGCCTCCGCTACCCTTGTCATCAGCATGTGCTCCGCTGCCTTCGCTACCGCCGCTGCCTCTGCCGCTGCCCTCGCCGTACGCCGCAGGCGAGACCTCAGGGGTGGCAGTTTCGGCGGACAATACGCTGCCGCCCTCGTCCTCTGCATCCGCTGCCCTCCCGCTGCCGCTGCCTCCGCTACCCGCGTCATCGACATGTGCTCCACTGCCTCTGTGGCCTTCGCTGCCGTACGCCGCAGGCGAGATTGACAGAATGGCCATGTTCAGTCATGCTGCTGGTTTCTGATTGTAAATCTGTAAATTCTGGAAACTGTAAATCATGTGAGACTTTTGTAATACTGAGAAGCAACTTGAACGTTTGCACCTTCCGAGAACGAGCGATTTGCATCGCATGCCGCTCGAGCTACTTGGCCGCATTGGGGCTCGATAACCGTCACACACACTCTCACACTCACGCAGCCAGTGGTTGGATTCGCTTTCACTCGTCCTCTCGCTTCACCTTGAGCAACACGCCAACGCAGCGTCAAGACCGTCACACACATCACACACACTCACACCCGCGCAAGCAACGAATGGATTCACCCTGCTATACAGGGGGTAATTTATTAAAAGTTTGGGTAGTCAAATTGAGGCTAGCGGTCGGGTGTATAGGTAATTAAATTAGGAGGTCTATAGCCATTTGCCCTCACTCGTCCTCTCGCTTCACCTCGAGCAGCAAGCCAAAGCAGCGACCATACCGTCACACACACTCACACCCGCGCGAGAGGCGGTTGCATTCACCCTGCTTTGTAGGGGGTATTTTATCAACGTTGGAGTGGTCAAATTGAAGCTAGCGGTCGGTTGTAATTAAATTATAAGCTATGGAGCCATTCGCCCTCACTCATCCTCTCGCTTCACCTCCAGCAGTACGCCCGCCTTGCGGAAGATGTCGTCCAGAAACTCCCCTAGGTGTAGCGGCGCAAGTTGAAATTGAAAGCAACACGTGAAAGCAGCTCATAACATTTTAGTTTCAAGCGCTTAGTTCCAAGCGCTTTCAACCTGGATTTCATAGGATTGGTTCACACTGTGTGAGGGCCGGGATCGGACCCGAAACCTTCTGGTCAGTCGGCTCTGGCAGGCGCAAGCGGTGGGTGTGGTTACTCAAGAAACGGGGCGCAAAACGGAGAGGGGACCAACTAATGAGACCTCCTCAGCTTAGAATTCGAAGAAAGGTTCGACCTGCGTTGCCCTACACAGGAACTCCACGAAGGGCTCCTCCCACGCGCCCCCCTCGGGCCCCGACCCCGGCTTGGTGTACAGGTGGAACGCCAGCGCCGCTAGCTAGGGCCTCACAGATAGTGCTCATTGCGTTATGTGATGACATTCAACTCAAGGATCGAATGTCTACAATGTGGAGGAAGGTGGCATGGCAGGCATCATCTGTCAGGGCATGCCCGCCACGTCATGTGATGCCATTGCCACTCAGGAAACGAGTGTTTACAATGTGGAGGATGACGTGGCAGGCATCATCTGTCAGGCCTGACCGCCAGCAGGCGTTCGAACTCGTCGTAGTTGAGCTCGTACGGCGACTGGTGCACCGTGAACTGGGTCAGGTCCTCGTTGGTCTGCTTGGCGAAGATCACCAGCTTGGCCAGCTCCTGCTTGTAGCGCCGCATGTTGAATAGAATTACGCATTTATACTATGCGGTTCATCATATTTTAGCTTCAAGCGCTGAAACCAAGAGCGGTCAAACAGGGATAAACCTGCACCATCCCTCATCATATTTTAGCCACACGCGAGGAACCAGGCAGGATTCAACCAGGGCTCAACCTGAGGTCAACCTGCACCGCCTTACCAGGTAGCTGATCGCCTTGCCCACCAGCCCCCACTTCTCCAGGTGCACGCCCAGGTACTTGACGTCCAGCCGCCGCTCCGCAGCCGCCACGCAAGAGGGTCATTGAGAACAAACACTCGACCGATATCGGAGCATGACATAACTTCAGGGTGAGTGCTGTTGAATACGCGCGGACTCGTTCGTGGTGCCGACCGAGCCCCTGACCATCGCATGATTATTGACTATCGTCCTTGGGAACGTCCCAATTGCAGTTGTTGCCGATTCAAGTATTTGTTCTCAATAAACCCCCTACCACGCGGCGCAGCTGGCAGGAGTCCAGCGTCTGTTGCGTCAGGCGCCGCCCCTTACGCAGCAGCAGCTGTGTCTCGCTCGTCAGGCACCCCTTCAGGTCCACGTACGCCATGTTGAAGATGGGCCCGAGGGGTAGGGACTGACGGATATTGCTCAACACGTCATCAAATGCATTTTGAACTCGTTTCTGGAGTTGAGTAGCATCCTCTGACGTGGCGCGCAACATCTGCCAGGACACGTCGTTGCACACAATGTATACCCTCGTTGCTTGAGTTGAATAGCTTCATGACGTGGCGAGCACTATCCATCAGTCCCTACCTATGTGATTCCAGATGTGAGTGCGGATGAAGTACTCGAGGCGCATGTTGAGCTCGGCGAACCCGTTCTCCTTGCCGTAGCGGCGCAAGTTGAAATTAAAAGCAAAAATTGAAAGCACTTAACAATACCATAGTTTAATGCGCTGATTGCAGACACCATAGGCGCTTTCAACACGGGTTTGATACTGTCATCCTGCTCCGCCCTGCCTTGCCCATGTCGTACTGCCCAAAAACGCCAATGTAACCTGCGATATGCATGGCGGCGTGGCGGAGCGCCGCGCGGGCAGCGGCGGTACTTCCACGGTACGCAGGCTTTGTTTCGCTCACGGGACGACGCTCCTCTGGCGGCAGAGCCATATTCGGAGCGACTGTTTGTGCTGCGCGCATGGCATCTGTCGACTTAACTCTTGAGATACATATATGGGGACACTACATAACACCATGATGATCGATTAGCAAAACGTCATATTTGCGCTGGGTTCCTTTGCGCATTGCGCTTTGCGTCCGTCGTGTGTGCGTCGTATCCATGAGTATTGACAAAACTATACATATCCCATTGGGGTCCATTGCGGCTCTTGGCCATAGGGTGCGCGCATCATGTATATCATGTCGTCCGTCGTGTGCGTGTGTGTGCGTGCATCATGTGTGTGCATGTGTGCATCATGTGTGTGTGTGTGCTCAGGCTTTGATGGCCTCCCGGGGCGGCGGCTTTGACGCGGCGGCGGCGGGTTTGGGGCGGCGGAGGTCGAAGCGGTCCAGGTCCATCACCTTGGTCCACGCCCGCGCGAAGTCTACCGCCAGCTTGCGGCGCCCGCCGCGCGACGCGTACACCTCCGCCACCGCGCGCAGCTCCGAGTTGCTGCCCAACACCAGGGTCGGATGGAATAATGTTCACCACGTGATAGGCGCGTAGCAGGGTCGCAATCGATTCAGGGCGTCCCTAAACCCCAGATTAGCCTTGTTCACGCAACCCCCCCGTGCGTGCGCACATACTCGTTCCCCGATTGATGGTCATTATTTGACGGGGACACCGTGCTACATACCATGCTGTTACGCGGAATGGACTTCGAGGATTGGTTGATTGATGTTTGTTGGAATATATACCGGTGCACACCGTGAAGACCGGATTATCAACACATACCATACATGTTACACTCAAGGCAACTCGGGTATGATGAATCATGTTCGCCACGTCATGCAACGCAAGTTGAGACCAGACACGGGGGCTTCTATGTTAAGTGGCGGATGACGTGGCGAGCATCACCTACCCCCATGAGCCCTTAACCCTAAACCCTACACCCTAAACCCTAAATTGTAAACCCTGAACCCCTACCGAACAGGAGGTCCACGGTCGAAGCGGTCCACTGCAGTGCGCCGGTCTTCCGGTCGCGGCCGCCGCACAGGGCCGCCAACTTAGAAGCCACGCTTGACGCGTCATGGGAAGCTATGTCACGCAACAGGTTATGCCCCCTTAGGCGTCCACTCCACAGGGTTCCGTCGTATGCCGATGCTGCCCCTGGGGGGCTCCACAGCCGACAGGGGGTTGAGTCGAGTCAGCCGAAATGACCTTGCCTTCGTACACGTCCTCTTCGCCTTCTTTCTTGGACCACACAGTGTTCATGGTGAGCAAGTTGAGGAAGAAGTCGTTAGTGAGCGTGCCGGGCGCCGCGGTCAAGACGCCTAGCTGAGACCCGTCGCAGGCTAGAGCCATACGGATAAATGTGAAGGCGTGCACTTATGTCCCGAGTCGTACGGATATATATATACTTATGGTGATTATCTTTGTAGTCATACGGATATTTTCTGGGCTGCAGATGTTTCTCCGGTCAAACGGATATTGACGGGGTGTTGCAGCTGTTTTGTTGGTCATACGTATGTTTCTGCTTGAAATTCAGCGAATGCCGAGTTGAACGACATCATTGGCAACAGGATAATATGATACCAGTGTAGCATACGAAACAATCTCTCAGGTTGCTTAGAGATGCTGGGTTCGCGATTTCCGGATTCGGGCGGATTAGATGGAGGGTCGGATGCGGGTGGATTTGGGCGGATTTCGACTAGCCCCGCAGGTAAAATTTGCAGTCTGTATGGGCATTTTGACTCTACAGAAATGCATTCCGATTCGGAACGATTCGGTGGAGGGTCGGATTCGGGTGAATTTGGGCAGATTCCTGGACCCCGACATTGGAATCTGCCAACCCAGGTTTTGAGAAGGAAGGCCCTGCCGGTGTTGGCATCAAGCGCGCGCAAGCCGCCGAGCAGCGCGGTCATCTCCGGCACTGTCAGCTGCAGCGCCGCGGCCTTGTCGACCAGCGACTCACCCGCCCAAAAAGGCCCCATGTGTCGCGGCATCGTCCACGTCTGTCTGGGCATCGCACCACCAAGCACACGCACAGGCAAACATGTATGACAAAGTGCCTGAAGCTATAAATTTTCGGGCCCTCGCTAAAAAATATCAAACACAAGATTCTTGAGTCCGGACACCATATCAATTGTACAGCGTCATATGGCGTCTGTTGACTCAATTATCTTGAATTGATTATTGTGAGCAAGGGCCCGAAAGTTTATAGCTTCAGGCACTTTGTCATACCACAATGTAGTATCACACCATGTCTTAGTTTTAGTGAACAGACAAAGTTTCACCATGCTGGCGATGTGACAAGACATGATCCGATATCGATATGGGAGATCGATATGGAATAACGATATGGAAGATCGGACATCCATGAGATATCGATATGAATATCGATACGGGATATGGGATATCGACTTGGGATACGGTATATCAATATGGGAATCTCCCCACATCTATATGGTCCATGCTAGATATCACTAGGGGATATGGGCTAATGATATGGGAGATCACAATATCGATATGGACATCCTGGATATCGATATGGGATATCTTTTCACTCTGCCATACCGGCGAGCGGAGGGCGGTGGACGCGTTGAAGTAGTTGCGGAAGCCGTCCGCCGTAGTGAAGCGGCGCAAGCTGAATTTGATAGCAAATGTTAAACGCGGTTCATGATTTTATTGTTCAAGCGCGCGTAGTTCCAGCTCTCAGGCGCTTTCAACATGGGTTTCATCGGGTCAACCTGCACCTCCCTACTGTGGGCTCGAGATACGACTGCTGGGCGATGTCCGTGGTGTCCTGCGTGGCGTCGCCGCGGCCGGTCGACACGGGCACTGTCACAGTCTCGCCCGCATCCTTCGCCGCTTGCTCCACCGCCGTCGCGCCTCAGATCAGGCCCTTACACTCTCATATTTGGGTTTAGGGTTCATTTTTCAATCTTTTAGGATTTAGGGTGCCTTACATCAGGCCCTTACATTAGTAACATTTGCAGCTCATTATTTTGAGCAGTAAGTCGGATGAGCAGAGTATCGGGCTAAGGAGGAGGATGCTACTGCCTACAAAAGTTCACCAAAAGCAAACAGGCAGATGAAACCAGGTGGCAGGAGAGACCAAAAGGGAGCGAGTGGTCATGCCAGTCAGAAGGATGCGGCAGCCATGCACGGGTACACTGGTACACAATGTACACACAGTCAGGTTGAGTTGTCGAGAGGGTTGGTTAAGCTCACGATGTGAAGCGCCTTGGGGCTCGATGAACGTTATATGTATTTGGAAAATGTCGCCGGGGAACGAGGGCGCGGCCCGACCTGCGATGACGATGACGTCGGCCAGAGATACCTGTGCCGCGCCCGTCCGGCCCTTGTTGAAGTCGCTCTGAACCTTATCCAGCTTGCCAATCACCGTGGTGAGCTCGCCGGGCGTGTTGGCTCCCCTGGAGGTAACGGCGCAAGTTCAAATTGAGAGCAAAAAATGTAAGCATGTCCATCGTATTGTGAATCGATCGCTGAAACCATAGGCGATTTAAACACGGGTGTTGGCAGTATCGACCTGCACCCAGGTGCCATGAGCTCTGCGATTTAGGGTTTAGGGTTTGGGTTAATCCTCGTCAACCCTACCATGAGCTCTGCGGCAGCAGGCGGACGCGCGCACCGTTGGCGCCGCCGCGCAGGTCTGTGCCGCGGAAGAGGGCCATCACTCAACATGGGAGGGGGATTAAAAGGGGGCTTCATGGGGGGCTTTATAGGGGGCTTAATGGGGGCGAGGCTTGATGGGGGGTTTCATATGGGGCTCAATGGGGGGCTTAATGAGGGGCTTAATAGAGGGCTTATAAGGGGATTAATGGGGGCCTTAATAGGTGATCAGCACTTGACAGGGTGGCGCCCATTAGGGAGTTCAATGCACGTGATTCACTCCGCGGACCGGATCCCCACGGCGGAAGCTGGAGGCAGCGGACCACGCGGTGCGGACCAGCGCGGACACGCCAATGTCGGCGGCCAGAATGTTTTCCTTGAGCTGTGTGACGTCGGCCTGGCTGATGTTCGAGGTGCCGGTGGGGATCGGATCCTGCGAGTAAGGCCCGGTATCATCCACGTCAGGCTGTTTGCTCATAGTGTACCAGTGTGCCAGCGTGCCCCCCGCTACTGAGCCCCTAAGAATTGGATTGAAAAGAAAAACAGTTGAAAATATTGTCGGCCCCACCTGCCAGAGGAACTGCTCGACCGGCACCTCGAAGCCCATAAGTACAGCCCGCTATACATCTCTTTGTGTACATGTTATGTTGTGTGGTGACGTGCCAGGGAGTGCCATGACTGGCGTGAATGACATCGCCGCATTGTGCAGGTACCTGCTAGGGAGAATGCCCACACTAGCGCGTTTCATAACGGGCCTTCCCTTTGGTAAAATGATAATATTGAGTGGCATAGTGGTGGTTGCTCGGCGGGGACGACGGCGGGCCCCGGGCCCCGCCGAGGTAGCGCGATGGTGGACCCAAGTCGCGGTGCGTGAGCTTCAATCAGGGCCTGACCCTCATCCCCTCCTCGCCTTGTCAGCTAACTTGAGCATAATGTAGGGAGGGGTCTGTTCATGGACGCTTCAATTGGGCTCCCTCTGGGGGTCTAAATGGGGGGTTCACTTGAGGGTTTTGATCGTCAGACTTGAAACATAAGACGGATTAGAATATGCAATGTAGAGACACCGTAAATGGGGTCATGCGTGAACAAGAACCAATTAGCTCAAGTCAGCTAAATTAAGCATAATGCAGGGATAATGTAAGTAGTGTCATGCGACAACGAGGACCGATTGGCTCGTGTTCAGGCGTTGCAAGCTTACACCAGTTCAGCCCGTGTTGCAAGTTCCCGGAGTTCGGGGTTTCGGGTTTCGTGCATGTTCAGCTCTTCAAATCTGAATACGGCACAAGGCTCTCAAGTTTTGCTTCCGGTTCCAGCTTGCTCCGCCCATCAAATTCAGTTGGAAAGTTGAATGATAGGACGGCCCGCCATGCCTTGAACCAGGCGCGCGAAAAAGCGTCGGTGAAGTTTGCCGCTTTGAAGGGTCGTTGAGAACAAGCGTCTAAACTGAGATCCGCATGCCATACATCCATGGTGAATGCTCACACAGACGCACGGGCTTGGGTCGTCGATTGAACGTCGGCCGAGTGGCTACTTTTTCTCAATGACCCCCCTGCCGGCTCCTGGCGCCATGCCGCCATGGCGTAGCGGCGCAACTCGAATTTGAAAGCAAAGTTTGAAAGCGGCGCATCATACCTTAGTTTCAAGCGCTTAGTTATGGGCGCTTTCACCTTGGGTTTCATCGGTTCAACATGCACCGCCGTACAATGACGTAGCGGCGCAAGTTGCAATTGAAAGCACAATTGGAAAGCGGTTTATCATATCTTGGCTTCACGCGCTCAAACCAGGCGTGGTCAAGCCGGGGTCAATCTAGGGTCAGGTTAAGGGTTTTTTTATTTTGGGTTTAGGTTTAAACCCTAAAACCTAAGCCCCTAGGAGTCAGCCTGCACCGCCTCACCATGATATTGCGGTAGCTGGCGTCCTTCTGGAATGCCGGGCTGGAGGGTCATTCAAAACAAGCACCAGAACCAATATCGCAATATGACATGTCTTCGGGATGAATGCTCGAGTGCTCGTATCTTCCAGGTTATCTTCCAGGGTCCCTCAAATGGCGGTCGCTAATTCTTGAGTGATAGACGGTCGAATCGCATTGTTGTACCATTGTATGGCAAATCTGACAGTCTATTCACTCGAGTGTTCCGATTCGAAGAGCGTTGACCGCCATTTGAGGTACCCTGACAAATGCGAAGTACACATGAGTGAATGTATATATGTGCATCAAGTGCGGTCGGATTATGTTTTGGTGACATGCTGCACGTCACGCGACTAGGCAACTTGCCGCCGTGCCTATATATGTTTTTGGATGTACTTGCTCGTACACAGTCATGTGTGGGCTCAGGTTGTGAAGTCAGTGTCGGCTGATTTCTTGCACTCAACATCAATTGCAAGCGGGCCAGGGCGAGAGCCCAGTGCCTGATTATACACGACGAAGCGTCTGTCAGTCTGTCTCTCACAGGGGCCAGTGTGACAGGCTGACAGCCTGGTGCCTACTCATACAGTCACGACGAAGCGTCTGGTTCTCACGGGGGCCAAGGCGACAGCCTGGTGACTCCTCATACATGACAAAGCGGCCGACTTTCTCAGCAGCCCTCCTACCAGGTCGGTAGTGAACATCATGTGTGTGTGCGCCGGCTTGATGTAGTGCCGCATCTTGCATTTGAAAGCAAAGTTTAGAAGCGATTCATCATAATGTACGAGTTGCTTCCATCGCTATAACCAAACGCGGTCAACACGGGTCAACTTGGGATCAACATGCACCGGCCTGCCTCGTGGGCGTGCATGTCTGGCTCCTGCTGCAAGGGCCAGCCACCAACAGGTTGTCAGGGTTTAGGGTAAAGTAGGATTTAGGGTTTACCTGCCCCTCAACCACCCATATGGTCCAGGCGCGTGGTCGAGGACAAGGGTTTAGTGTTTTATGATTTCCAGACAAGGGTTCCAGGGTTCGTAAGTCCCGATCCGGTACTTGCACACTCAAACCCCTAGTTTCTTAAAGTAGAGGGGCGCGTAACGCATAGGACTTACCGTACTGGCGGATGGATCCCCCGGAATCCACACAATGCCACCCGCTGGGGAAGCCGCCTTCACCCATTCGAACTGGTTCATGATGCCGAGGTAAGCCTTGGGGTCCCAGTTGATGGGGGTCATCACCCATGGCCCCTCCAATGAGGGACGTGCTGTGTCACTGCTCGCCGCGTCATCCACCACATGCTGTATCACTGCTCGCTGCGTCATCCACCACATAATATTCTGATGCTTGCCAGTCGCCGCGTCATCCACCGCATGTTGTACCGATGCTTGCCGCGTCATACAACATATACTGTACCTATGCTCGCCGAGTCATCCAGTACATACCATACTGATGCTCGCCGCGTCATCCACCACATGGTGTACCGATGCTTGCCCCGTCATCCACCACATACTTTACCGATGATCACCCCGTCATCATCCAAATGGTGTACCGATGCTCGCCGCGTCATCCATCCCATGGCGTACTGATCGTACTGATGCTCGCCGCATTATGCACTCACTGAGCCAATGACCGTAACTTAAAATCACAGCTGATCATGCCGAACCCCCAGGTATTCAGCTTTGGTGTCAACGTTATTGAGATATGACCACGACTAACCACTAACTGTATCCTATCCTATCCTACGAATAAACAAAAGTCCCCCTCAACAGAACTTCTCTACTAGTGCCTAGTCTGTGGGCAAGTCAGTTGTAGTATGCTGGAGTTTGGTGATTAGGCCAAAAGTCAAATGACTTTTGGTGAAAATCACCAAACGTCTACTTACAACAGTGAATGAGATACTATATAGTACGCTTTACAGACTAGGCACTAGTTCGACACGCATAATCGATTTTACCTCGAGGCCGGCTGGTGGTGGTGTCGGTGGCGTTGCCGCGGCCACAGGTTTAGGGTTTAGGGCTTAAGGTTCAGGGTTTAGGGTTTAGGGTTTAAGGTCCCTACCTCGAGACCGCTGCTGGTGGTGTCGGGACCGTTGCCGCTGCCGCACGTGCTGATCCACCCAAGGTGTACGGACACAAGTTGAATTTGAGAGGAATGTTTCAAAGTGCTTCATTATATTGCACATTCAAGCGCTGAATCTACAACCCGGGCCTGGGGTCAATCTGGGGGTCAACCTGGGGTCAACCTGGGGTCAACCTGGAGTTAGCCTGGGTTCAAACCTGGGGTCAACTTGGGGTCAGCCTGGGGTCAGCCTTGGCTCAACCTGGGATCAACCTGGGGTGAACCTTTGGTCAACCTGGGATCAACCTGGGGTCAACCTTGGGTCAACATTGGATCAAACCGGAGTCAACCCGGGATCGACCTGAGTTCGACCTGGGATCAAGCTCGGTTCGACCTGGGATCAAGCTCGGGTCAACCTGGAGTCAACTGGTTTCAACCTGGGGTCAACCTTGGGTCAACCCGGAGTCGACCTGAGGTAAACCTGGGGTCCACCTGGGTTCAATCTGGGGTCAACATGGGGTCAACATGGGGTCAACATGGGGTCAACATGGGGTCAACATGGGGTCAACATGGGGTCAACATGGGGTCAACATGGGGTCAACATGGGGTCAACATGGGGTCAACCTAGGGTCAACATGGGGTCAATATGGGGTCAGCATGGGGTCAACATGGGGTCAACATGGGGTCAACATGGGGTCAACATGGGGTCAACATGGGGTCAATATGGGGTCAGCATGGGGTCAACATGGGGTCAACATGGGGTCAACCTAGGGTCAACATGGGGTCAACCTAGGGTCAACATGGGGTCAACCTGCGCTGCCCCACCGAGGCCCTGCAACTCCACGCCCGCGGCGTACCGGCGTAAGTTGAAACTGAAAGCGGAAGTTGAAACCACTATGTCACATTTTAGTTTCATGCGCCTAGTTTTGGCGCTTTCAGCTCGCATTTCATTGGGTCAACTTGCACCGCCCTACCGAGGCGGTGGGCGCCGGTCCCACGCACGTCCCACGAATAGAGCCAGGTGTACCGGCGCAACTTGAATTTGAAAGCAAAATTTGTGAGCAGTTTCACATACTCCAGTTTCAAGCGCTTAGAAGCGCTTAGATCCAGCCGCTTAAAACTTGGGTTTGATAGGGTCAAATTGCACCGTCCTGGCCTGTTCTTTCTCTTCTACCACATTCATCGAGCCCCGGGTACTCACATGTTGAGGAGTAAACAACCCTGTCAGCCTGTTTAAGCGGACAGACTCTAAACTCAGCATGGCATAATACTTAGCATAGTCGCATTGAAAAGTATGAACTCTCGAATTCGAGAGTGGAACTGACATGATAATTCAAGATGAGGGACAAATCAGAGGACATTGCTGACGAGTTGACAAAGAAATTGGGACAAAACCTGATTCACTGACAAACGAATTCCGTAATTGTGCGACGTGAATTGCCCGCCACGTCATGGACACGCAATTTAGACCCTGGTTTTCTGAGTCTGATGGCATCTTATTAATGATGTGGAGTACTAGACCAATGTTGGGAATTCTCGAGCAATGATTGCCAGGCAAACGTGTCATCTTGCGTGACCTGACGTCGTCAGGTCACGCAAGATGTACCCGCAAGTCTTGGCGTGATTTGCATCCCAGGAGTTTAGGGTGGTTTAGGGTTTCGGATTGCAGGTTTCGGGTTGAGGGTTGGAGGGTTTACAGGTGACGGTTTAAAGTTTGTTACGTTTATAATCTAGGGTTTGGGGTTATGGGTCTAGGGTAGAGAGAGAGAGAGGGAGAGAGAGAGAGACAGACGCTTCGCGTGTACGGAGGCACCCGGCTTTGTCCTGGGGCCCCGTGTGATTAGGGTTTAGGGTTTAGGGTTTAGGTTTAGGCACGAGGCCTTACTTGGGTCGCGCGCCGTGCGCTTTGCCGAAGCTGTGCCCGCCCGCGACCAGCGCCACCTGAGTGAGGTCCGGTATCATGCAAGGGTGGCGTTTCAGAGGGGTGAAAGAGGGGTATTAGAGGTATCAGAGGGGTGTTGGACGGATGTCAGAGGGGTGTTCATGCCCGGTGACATCCAAGGGAATGGTTTCAGAGGGGTGTTAAAAGGCTATTGTAGGGTTGTTAGAGGGATATCAGAGAGATATTCAGGCCAGGTATCATACAAGGGAAGGGTTTCGGGGCGGTCTTACATGGGTATTATAGGGGTCTAGGGGGGTTGCAGAGGGGTATGAGAGGGGTTTGTTCAGGATATCTGAGGTAAGTTTGGGCCCGGTGTCGTCCAGGGGAAGGGTTTTAGAGGGGCTTTAGGAGGTATTATGGGGGTATGATATGATTGTTAAATTGTCGGGTTTGGATTGGGTGGCAGGAGCGCACCGTCTCCTCGTCGTTCATGCCCATGCGTGCGAAGGTATCGCGGATGTCCTTCACAGCGTCCGCCGGGATGCTGTTGCCCGAGTTGTAGGGTTTGGGGTTTAGGCGTTAGGGTTTAGCTGAGGGTTTAGGGTTTAGGGTTTAGGGTTAGGGTTAGGGTTTAGGGCGTCCACCGGGTTGCTGTTGCCCTCGTTGTAGGGTTTGGGGTGGTTTAGGGTTAAGGGTTTAGGGTTTAGGGTTAGGGTTTAGGGCGTCCGCCGGGTTGCTGTTGCCCTCGTTGTAGGGTTTGGGGTTTAGGCGTTAGGGTTTAGTTTTCAGTTGCCCTCGTTGTAGCAAGCAGATATTGCAAGCAAACGTTGAAAGCAGTTTGCGATGTTCTAGTTGCAAGGGCTGAAGCCATTGGTGCGAGAGAGAGACATGCTTCTACGTGTATGAGGAGGCACCAGGGTTTCGCCCTCCCGGCCCGCGCGATCAGATCATATCTTGTCACTCTGCTTGTGATACTGAAAGCATAGGTGTTGTGAACAATGGTTGTGACACGGTCAACCAACACCGCTCTCCTTCCCTAAACCCTAAACCCTAGACCCTAAACCCTAAACCCTAAAGCCCTACTTCGTGCCCCTCCGCGTTGACGTAGATCAGACCCAGCTCTGACGCCCCCAGAGGCTTGTCGAGCACGCGGTCCCCGATGTGTATGGCCCGGTATCAGACGGGACTCTCTGATTATGTATTATCAGTACAGAACAGGGTGAAGGCATATCAGGTAAAGATGGTGCTTCAGAAGGCAGTCACGTCAATGTCCCCGCAACCATACTCCGTCCAACCTGGAATATGACTCTTGATACAAGAAACGGGACTCTTTGTTACATCGGCTGTATGGTGCAGAGTTGCGTAAGGTGTGAGCAGCAACTTTGCTGGGGATGACACGGGGCCTTGGTGTGAGTTGAGGAGATTTGGGAGATTGATCTCCACTGGCGTCCTGGTATGAGTGCGTTGATGCGCAGTGTCGCGTGAGATGAACTGGAGTTTATGTTGTGCATGAGGCCGGGCCTTTGTCAGGTCGAGCATACACACCGCGGCGGGTGAGAGGGGGATGATGTGTACGTATGCGGATGCACTATGACCATAATGCTGCGGGTGACACAATACCGTGAGAAAGGGACCCGTCCAGGAGTACAAGGAGATCCAGGCGTTCGCTCCGCCCCACATACAGTACTGGGCCTCACCTATAGAGGGTGTATGGGGGTTGTATAGGGCGTGCATAAAGGGTGTATAGGGGCTGTATAAGGGTTGTATATGGGGTGTATATGGGGTGTATAGGGGATGTACAGCGGTTGTATCGGGTGTGCATAGGGGGTAGTACTGGGCCTCACCGGTGTAGCGTTGGGTGTTGAGTGCAACAAATTGATTCTCCGGCCCCCACTTTATAGCGGCGCGAGTTGAATTTGAAAGCAGAAGTTGAAACCAGGATATCCCTTTTTAGTTTCAAGCGCTTACGTCCAGGCGGTTTCAACTTGGGTCTGACAGGGTCAACCTACACCGCCCTACCACGGCACGTCGGCGTCAGCCACCCAATTGTAGTGCCGCAAGTTTACGTCGGAAGCACACGTTTCTAGCAGTTGATGACATTCTACTTTCAAGCGCTGAATTCATGAGCGCTTTCGACGTCTGTTGATAGTAATTTACGACATTCTACTTTCAGGCGTTGAATTGACAGGCGGTTTCACTGTGGCCTTTGATCCTGTGAATCTGCACCCTACATAGTCGTCCTCGCGGCCGCCGGCATACCCGAAGGTTGCGAATCCCATGGACTCGAGCGCCACATTGCCGGCGAGCACGATCAGGTCGCCCCAGGTGTAGCGTCGCACATTGAAGTTGAAAGCAAACTTTGAAAGCAGACCATCATACTTCAGCTCTAAGCGTTGTGAGGAGGCGCCCGATGTTCGCCTTGTGCCCCGTGTTCAAGCGCTGGATCCAAGCGCGGTCCATCTGGGCTCAGCCTGCACCCTACCCAGAGTGATAAGATATGATCGAGAGATCGATATGGGACGTCGATATAGGATATTGATATGGGATATCGATGAGGGAGATCGGACATGAATGAGCTATCGATATGAATATCGTTATGGGATGTGGGATATCGATTTGGGATACGGCATACCGATATGGTAATCCACCATGTCGATATGGTCATCGTGGACAGCGATATGGGACATGGGCTAATGATATGGGAGATGACAGTATCGATATGATCATCCTGGATATCGATATGGGATATCTTGTCACTCTGAACCTACCCAAGACACGTCGCGACCGTACTTCTGCTTTATGGGCCACAACAAACGCCGCACCATAGGGCCCCCGCCAGATAATGGATGGACGTATGACACTTGAAGCAGGCACCGGTTTTGGTAGTTGGGCCATAAGTCGATGAACTTTTGGTCAACATCACGAAACCTTCACCGACATGGCAATAATCAGGTTTTGGGGTTTAAGGGTTCAGGGTTCAAGGTTTAAGGTTTTAGATTTTAGGATTTAGGGTTCATGGTTCATGGTTCAGGGTTTAGGCAGTGAGTTGAGAGCCGTACCGGGCCTTGTCCAGGTTGATGTTGTCCGGCCAGCACTCAGGGCCGTGCCGGTGGTGCTCGCCACGTCATCAGCCGCGTTGTATACCCTCGCTTGTTGAGTCAAGTCTCACCGCCTTACTGACCGCATGATAAACCTTCGCATGTTGAGTAAAGTATAACATAGTGCGTCAAACGACTGAGCGGCTTCACAACTTAGCGTGCTACGCCGTCCGGTTCGGCCAATCACAACTGTCAATTTGGACGAATTAGCACCCAAAGTCGCTGAGTCGCTGAGTGGTTTGTCATAGCGTCCTATGACGTGGCCAGTATCCAAAACCCTAAACCCTAAACCTGTTACCCTGCCAGCTGTTGAGCGGCTCGAAGCGCTGCTGCGCGCCGCGCACCAGGGTCGTACATTCGTTCCCTTTTCAGCTTAACATAAGCACCTTTCGTGGGATACGGTGGGTGGCTGCAGTGACAAAAATGGCTCGAGTTGAGGAAAAGTGTGCGAATGTGAGTCCCTGCCGCGCACGCCCCCGCGCCCGTCCGCAGCGTAGCGCCGCAACTCGATTTTGAAAGCAAAGCTTAAAAGCAGTTCGTCACATTTTCCTGTCAAAGCGCTGAAAGCAGGAGCTTTCAATCAATACAGGAGCACGTGGTGGTTCACATATTATGACGCGTAGCCTTTGAGTCAGAGACCCAAAGCGAAGGACGTCTTACGCCGTGTGTGCTAACAGGGGTTGCAGCCTACACCGCCGAAGCACGGTCTGATGGTGGGGCGGTAGAAGTTGCAATTGCCGCGTTGAAAGCAGTTTGTGATATTATGGATTCAAGCGCTGAAAGCATATGCGCTTCAGACAGGGTTTTGAACCCAGGGGTTTAGGGTTTAGGGTTTAGGGTTTAAAGTTCAGGGTTTGGGGTTTTAGGGTTTAGGGTTCACTGCCACACCATGGCGCGGTAGGTGCCCGTGGTGCAGGGTCCCCCCGCCAAATGTTGCTCGCCACGTCCATCGCAGCTTTCCGGTCAGGCACAAATGGCGGGAGCCAATTCCGGAATAATAGACGGTCGAATCGCCATATTTGGTTTTTGTAGCGGATCTGACCATCTATTAACTGGGATGACATAGCGGGCAATATCTGGAAGACATAGCGGGCGACATCTGGATGATATAGCGGGCAATATCTTGATGACGTGTCGGGCAATATCTGAATGACGGATCGGGCAATATCTGAATGACGTGTCGGGCAATATCTGAATGACGTAGCGTGCAATATCTGATTGACGCTGCGGGCAATATCTGTATGACGTAGCGGGCGATATCTGGCCGTACCGCATTGTGCCACGCCAGGCGGAGGAAGAAGCCGCCGTAGTGGCCGGTCGGACTGGTATCGAACACATCGGCTGGCCACCAGTCCTGCGACGAAGGCCTGCAATGCGACTTGATGCGTCAAATGATGCTACACGACTCAATACACG
>Ga0307489_10000723_pt1 | contig 20841 bp, 40 predicted proteins | sample SB12metaG_FD_202247 | JGI IMG/M metagenome (GOLD analysis project Ga0307489, IMG submission 202247) | Sea-ice brine microbial communities from Beaufort Sea near Barrow, Alaska, United States - SB 1.2 | ecosystem: Environmental > Aquatic > Marine > Coastal | place: USA: Alaska | collected...
GACATAGGGAGAGTGTTTTGCTGGTCCCAACCAGCATGGGCGCACACAGCGGCTCGCCCGTGTCCCCGTCCACAATGAGCACGGTCCCCGACGTCCCGTCGACCGCCACCGCGGCAACCTGACTCCGCGCCTCCAAGGGCAGGCCGTCCAGCAGCGCCCACAGCCAGGGGCTTACACTCGTTCCCATTTCCGCTCAGCTTGAGCTTACTTTGCCCCTTTTCGCTCAACTTAAGCTTACTTTGTCCCCCATATAAACTAAATTAACCCGTGGATGTGTCCCGAAGGTGCTCAAGTTGAGCTCTAACGTGAGCGATGCGTTCCCAAAGGTCCTCAAGTTGAGCTCTGAAGTTAGCGAGTGTAAGCCCCTGCCCACAGCGCGCCCCGCCACGCCTCCGCCCACCCGCCCTGCGGCACCCCGTCGCCGCCTTTACCGCCGTCCACGATGGGCGGATACTTGGCCGTCGACTCCGTCACGATATCGCCCCTGGCATCGATGACGGTGGCGCGCGCACCCTAGGCTACGGCCTGGTATATATTGTCGCCTCGTCATATAGGATGCCATCTAACCCAATATAAGACGAGGGTTCAAAACGCGTTGGATGACAGGGTTTAGCAGATGCTGCTCGCTCCACTGTATAATGTCACATACCTATGCACAAGAAGCGAGGATGCCAAATGCGTGTCGATGGCGTGGCGAGCAATATCCGCCAGGCCCTACCCGAGGTGCCGAAGTCCAGGCCCAGGAAAAGGGGCTCGTCGGAAGCGTCGGAGGAGGAGGAGGCCATAGCAGCGGCGGCAGCGGCGGCGGCGGGAGCTGATGGATGGCCGCGGCGGCGATGTGTGTGGGCGTGTAGGACGCTGAGGACGGTGCCGGTCACTGTCACGGCGGAGGCGCCGCGCGGTTGGGTCGTCGGATGTTGGGGATGGAAGTGAGGGCGAGGCGACGACGTGCTCGAAACAAACGCAACGGCAGCGGCAGGGCGGCAGGCAGCGTGGGCAGCAGCGGCCCGTGGGGCACGGTGGCGATGCACGGCTATGCACGACGCGGGAACAGACGCGCACGTGCCCGTGCTCATCGGAAGCGGCGCCTGGGCTGCACGGTGCGACGATGCGATGTGGCGCACCGAGTGGATAGAGCTCTCGCATTCGCAATTTCGGAGTTCGCAATTCGCAATTTCGCATCTCCAGTGTCCGCGCGCTACGCGCCAGCGGAGTGTCGATGCCAGGTGCGTTGCGTTGTGCCCGCCCAAAATGTTGAAAGCGGGGCTCTCCCACGCGCCAACACTCTGACGCGCCACGCCCCCCCACTCGGGTCGCTCGCGCCTGCGTCTGCCGCTCCGGCGGAAGCTTCGGTCGGAAACCCGGAACCGGCCTCGCACGCGCGCGACCCGAACCCGGCGGCTCGCGGTGGGGAGCTCGTGCGTTGATACAGTACTTGGAGTTGGAGTGGAGTGAAGGCGAGGGAGGTGGCTTCGTACTGCGAGACAGAGGGTGGCTGCAGTGCAGTCGATGAGCTACGGGATGAGTAAGCTTTCCGTGCCGGCCGGCGCGTGGGAGGAGCTGCGGCGCGAGGTGAGCGCCCCGCCCCCACACCCGCCCCTGCCCCAGGCCCCACCTCACCCCCTCGCCTCCTCTACCCCTTCCGCCAAACCAGTTCCCTTCCCCCCAGCTTCAAGGCTGCCATGGGCACGGCACCCCCACGTTGCTCCGCCCCATCCCCCAACCCCCACCCCACCACCATCACCTCTTCCACACCCTACCGCAACCCCGCCCCTGCCCCCGCCCTCGCCTCCACCCCCATCGCCTCCTCCACACCCTCCTTCCCCAACCCAGTTCCCATCTGTCCCCCCAGGTTCCAGAAGCCAGGGCACCCCCCACTCCCAACTCCCGCATTTTCTCTGTCGCTCCATTCCGTGCCTGCCCCCGACCCCCCACCCACCCCGCGCGGTCCAGGAGCTCCCCGATCACGCGCGTCTGAATAACTACTCCATTCAGCTTAACTTCAACCGTCGGTTCCCAATACCACCTGACTTATCCCACCTCACACCTTCAAACTTTCGTAAGTTGAGCTGATTAGAATGCTCACGTAAGGCCCTGTCCCGGCTGCCCCGTACCATACGCGTTGTCACAATTCACCCAGTACTCAACTCCCCCCGCTGCCCTGCACCGCAGTCGCGCAAGCTGGAGAGCGAGCTGGATGGCAAGCTGGCGGCGTACTCCAAGTTCGCCAGCGGGCCCGGGGCGGGGATGGGCGCCAGCGACGCGCTGCTGGCGGGTGACAGCCTGGACGCGCAGGCCGCGGACCTCGAGGTACGGCGGTGCAGGTTGACCCTGTGAGACTCACGTTGAAAGCGCCTGGAATTAAGCTCTTGAAACTGAAATATGATAAACCGCTTTCAAATTTTGCTTTCAAACTCAACTTGCGCCACTACATTGAGGGGTTGCTGCAGCGCTTGAGCGACGTCAACGAGGTAGAGCCCGCCCGCCAGAACATGGGTCAAACACGTCAGGCGGGTGGCATGGCAGTCAACTCAAGAAACGAGAATTGGCAAATGTGTTCTGGAAGGATGTTTTGAGGAGATTCTGGGCAGGCCCTGGGCGGAGGCGATGGCCGGCGCGGTGACGGGAGGTGACGTCAGGAGCCACACGCTGGTAGGGCATGGCGCATACTGCCCGCCATATCATACAACTCAGTTCGAACCCTCATTGATTGAGTTACTTCGCAGGTTTCCAGGGTACCTCAAATGGCGGTGAACGGTGCGCAAATTTGCGACCTGGAGTAAATAGACGGTCAGATTTGCCATACAATGGTACAATATGGCGATTCGACCGTCTATTTCTCAAGAATTGGCGACCGCCATTTGAGGTAGCCTGAAAAACTGCCAAGTACGTGCACCCTATGACGTAGCTTGCAATATCTGCCAGGCCCTGCACGCTGGCGCGGCATCGCGACATCCTGTTGGAGTTTACGCAGGAGTTCCGGCGCGTGAAAAATAACGTGACGCAGTCGAGGGAACACGCGGCGTTGTTGGGCGGAGGGCGGGGCGACGGCGGCGGCGGGTCGGAGCAGTTCGGGGGGTCGAGTGCTGGGTCGCAACTCCTCCGCGAGCGGCAGGGCCTCGCCGCATCCATTTCTCCGGCCGCACACACGCTCGTTCCCTTCTCAGCCGTACTTGAGCCGCTTTGCCCCACTTACTCCTGAGAATCACTGTCATTTACCCCACTAAATACCTGAAAGATGCTTAGGCAAGCGGTGTGGGTTACTTAGAGTGTGGACCTCCTGAAACGCGTAGACGTTTCGTTTACCTCCATCTAGCCTGTAAGAACCCTCAAGGATGCTTAGGTTGAGCTGGACAGGGATGGAGTGGTCAGGCCCTGGCGAGCGGAACACCGTTTCCAGCTCAACGTCGGCGGTGGACGACGTGATTGGGCAGGCAGGGCCTTACCCAGGCTCGATTTCGGTCTTTAGCGCGTGGCGGATCCGGTCCGGCGGTTTTCTGGGACCGCCGCATATGCCGGATGCCGAACGACTTTTTGGGCGATTTAGTGCAATTTTGGGGTAATTTTGGGGCAATTTGGCGCGATTTTTTTGCACGCGCGGCGCGGCGTTGCCTCTTCGCCTCAACTGCCAGCCGCCACAGCTGTCGCTATGTCCCTGAGACCACTCAAGCTCATGTGGTCACGCCTTAATACCTCGAATGTGCTTACGTTGAGCTGAGAAGGGAACTAAAGTAAGGCCAGGGAGAGGAGGACGCGGCGAGTGTGTGCGGGTACACTGGCGCACTATGAGTAGACAGTCAGGTGACCGGTGCAAGACCCTGCGGTTGGGCGCAGGCGACGGCAGCGGCGCTGGTGGACCAACGCGGCATCTTCATGAACGTGGCCACCAACATCGGCACCATCGCCAGCCGCTTCCCCGTGGTAGGGTGGTGCAGCTTGACCCTATCAAACCTACGTTGAAAGCGCCTGGAACCGAGCGCTTGAAACTGCAATATGAGGAACTGCTCTCAAATTTTGGTTTCAAATTCAACTTGCGCCGCTTCCCCGTGGTGAACAACATGCTCACCGCCATCAAACGGAAAAAGTCCAAGGACACCATGATCCTCTCCGCCGTGGTGGCAGGGGCTTACACTCGTCCACTTCTCAGCTCAACCTAAGCCGTTTCTGACACAATAACTCACCCTAAACACCCCCTGACACCCCCTGACACCCCGTAAACACCTCACCCCCTAAACGCACCCCCTAGACCATGAAAAGCGCTTACGTTGAGCTGAAAAGTGAGCGAGTGTAAGCCCCTGCGTGGTGGCCATCTGCACGGCGTTCACGCTCATCTACTGGCTCTCAAAGTGAAACTGACGGTTGGATGACACTTCATGTGCTGTCGTTACTAGTACTGCGCTGTGTTCGATCGTTAGACTTGCAATACAGACGATATTCATATGTGAAAGATGCCCGTCATCTAGTCTGCTCATCAGCTGGGGGTATCCTCGTGCACTCGTCCTTTCGCCCACAGTGGCCGACCGGACAAGCTTGGCCGACCGACAGAACGGGAGCCGAGATCTCAACAAATCATTCGCAGCGTCATCTCAACTGCACCAGACTACCAGTAGGGCTACGTCCTCTTTGAAGCAGTCATAGGAGGCCGTAGATGTGTTGGCGATACGTGTCTCGGCGTCGATTCGTATGATGCGCTGGGGCTTCATCACAGTCGTCGTCGTTATATTTCGTTGTCTGTCACTTTCATGTGAGCCGAGATGTGGGTGTGGTGTTCGCCGTTATGAGTGCCAACCAGAGGAATACGAAGCGGCGCTCATGATGTCAATGCGGCACTCCCGGCACGGCGTCACTTGCCCCGCGTAGTCTCCGCATACTAGATGCCGGCGAGAAGCAAACATAACACGTGTCAAAAGGTAATTCGGGAGATGTGAAGTAGAATATCCACCACGCGCGCTCCCGGAATTGAGCGCCGCGCCGCGTCACTGTTTGCGGTTGTAATCGCAGCGGCTGCGCGACTCTAGAGGAAACTGAAAATTTGAGCGAAGCATTAAATAAACTCTATGTACTCGCGAAGACGCGCGCGACGATGCAAAAAAGTTTCTACGCTCGAGGTTCAGGCCTGCGAAGCCAATGGTCTAAGGACGCCGCCCGTAATATCTCGCGGTGGTTGTCGGCGGCGGCGCGGGCGAGCGCCTCCCTCACGTGGCACCCGGCCTGCTCGATGTCCTCTGACAGCTGGCGCAGCTCCTCGATAAAGCGGCGCAGGCTGAATTTGAAAGCAGAAGTTGAAAGCAGTCCATCATTGTTTAGTTTCAAGCGCTTAGTTCCAGGCGGTATCAACTTGGGTTTGATAGGGTCAACCTGCACCGCCTCACCTCGACGGAGCACTCCCGCAGCGCCTCCAGGTCTCCCGCTATCAGCCGCGCGTGCGCGTTCGCGACTCTGGCATCGCGAGCCGGGCGGTCCGCCGCCTGCCGCTGTTCATCCGAGCGCCCGCCGCCGCCGCGGAGCCCGTTGGGTGCCCCAGGCGGCATGGGATCCCCGGGCCCGCCTGCCGCCCCACCGCCCATCAGCACGCCGCCGCCGTTGCCTCCGAACCTACCCAGCCGAGCCATCGCCGCCTCCAGGGACGCGGTGGGGATAGCTGCATCGCCGGCATAGTCGTCTGTTAGCATGGGCGTCATGGCTGGCGCTGGCGCCAACCACACACGCACTGTATCGTCATATGATGCGGAGGCGAGGCGCGCGCCGTCCGGGCTCCACGCGCACATGTGCACGACATGGGTGTGCCCCTCCAGCGCGGCCACCTTGAGCCAGGGGCTTACACTCGTCCACTTTTCGGCTCAGCGTAAGCGCTTTCTGTGGGATAGGGGGTGCGCTTAGGGGTTGTCTAGGGGGTGTTTAGGGGGTGTCAGGGGGTATATTAGGGGGTGCATGTTGTGTCTCAAACGGTTCAGGTTGCGCTGAGAAGTGGATGAGTGTAAGCCCCTGCCTTGAGCCCGGTGAGGACATCCCACACGTGTACCTTCATGCCTGCGGCGGAGGCGAGTTGGGTGCCGTCGGGGCTCCACACGCAACAGCACACAGCACCGTCGTGACCCTCCAGCCTGCCCACCTCACGCCAGGTGTTGACGTTCCACATGCGCACCGTTCCATCCATCGACGCCGAGGCGAGCCGCGTACCGTCGGACAGGGGCTTACACTCGTCCACTTTTCAGCTCAACGTCAGCACTATTTGTCCCATGTGCTGGGGTGCTGTGCTGGTTTCAGTGACAACAACGGCTCAGGTTGAGCAAAGATGTGGATGAGTGTACCCTTCCGTCGGGGCTCCACGCGCACGACCACACCCACCCGTCGTGCCCCTCCAGCTTTGCCACCTCACGCCCGGGGCTTACACTCGTTAGCTTCTCAGCTCAACTTGAGCGCTTTAAACGAGATAGGGGGTGCGCGTAGGGGTTGTGTAGCCCGTGTTAAGGGGGTGTTTAGCGTGTGTAGGGTGTGTAGGGTGCTTTTGTGTGTCAGACACGGCTCAAGTTGAGCTGAATAGTGGACCAGTGTAAGCTCCTGCCTCACGCCCGGTGCTGGCGTTCCACACGCGCACGGTCCTGTCGTACGACGTGGAGGCGAGCTGGGTGCCGTCGGGGCTCCACGCGCACGAGGTCACCTCCTCGGTGTGGCCCCGCAGCTTCACCGCCTCGCGCCAGGGGCTTACACTCGTCCACTTTTCAGCTCAACTTGAGCGTCTTGTATGGGATAAGGGTTGCGCGTAGGGGTTGTGAAGCCCGTGTTAAGGGGGTGTTAGGGAGTGTTCAGGGTGTATGGGGTGTGTTCTTGTGATAGACACGGCTCAAGTTGAGCTGAGAAGTGAATGAGATTAAGCCCTTGCCTCACGCGCGGTGTCGACGTCCCACACCCGCACGGTGTTGTCGCCCGACGCACAGGGGCTTACACTCGGTCCCATTTCAGCTCAACTTGAGCTCTTCCGTCCACTGTATAAGCCAACTTAAGTACTTAACTCATGAGTGTGTCCTGGAGTTGCTGAAGTTGAGCTCTAACGTGAACGAGTGTAAGCCCCTGCCGACGCACCGGCCAGCAGGGTGCCGTTAGGGCTCCACGTGCACGAGATCACGCTGCACCCGTGCCCCTCCAGCAATGCAACCTGGCGCCCGGTGTGGACGTCCCAGACCAGGGGCTTACACTCGTTCACGTTAGAGCTCAACTTGAGCAACTCCAGGACACGTTCATGAGCTAAGTAAGTCGGGTATACGGTGGATAGAGGGCTCAAGTTGCGCTGAATTGGGAACGAGTGTAAGCCCCTGCCCCACACCCGCACGGTCTTGTCAACCGACGCGGAGGCGAGGCGCGTGCCGTCGACGGGGCTCCACGCGCACGAGTACACTTGGTCAGTGTGTCCCTCCAGCGTCGCCACCTCGCGACCTGAAACGGCGTCCCACACTCGCACCGTTTCATCTTCCGACGCGGAGGCGAGATGTGAACCGTCGGGGCTCCACGCGCACCAGTTGACACCAGCCGCGTGGCCGCTGCTGCCGCTCAGCACCCTCTGCAGCGCCCAGCACGCAGTGGTGTCTTCGGTGCTCGTCCACGCGTGCGAGCTTCCACCAACGTGGCCTCTCACCTGCCTCTCCAGCGCTGACGCCGCGTTGCCCGCCATCATCCCTCGGGCGAGGGGGTCACAGGAGTCGCGAAGGTGCCCGCGACAAGCAGGTCGACCTCTTGTGGCGTCCTTGCGAAGTCAGAGCACCCCGTTCAACGAGTTATGTGGGCTGTGCAGCGACCCGGCGCGGGGACGCGGGGGAGGGAGAACCACCCATTTGAAACTATTACGTGATGGCGTAAATATCTCCAGACCTACCACCAGATGTGGAACTTGGATGCCGACCCACAATCATGCTGGTATGTGGCAGTCGTGGCTGGATGTGGAAGAGAGCGAGCGGATTTCACGAAGCGCGGGCTAGACGTCCACTCAAATCAGCTGTCGGAAGCTGAGGGGGCAGCCGTGCCTCACACACCCGCCCCCCTTCCCGCCCCTGCCCCACTCCCGTCGCGCGCGCGCCGCTGCCGCCATGTCGCCACCGCCGCCTCCATCGCCGCTTCTCCCCCTGCCGACGCCGCCGCCGCATTCTCCCCCGCGCTCTTCCTCGTACTCGCTCTCGCTCTCGCTCCTTCACCTCCTCCTCGTGATACTAATCGCGGCTGCCCCACCGACACTAGCCGTCCCCTCCGCCGCCCGCCCCGGCACCCCCGCCGCCGCCGCCACCGCCGCCTTCGCCGCCGCCGCGCCACCCGCCACCGCCGCGTCGCCCGCCACCGCCGCATACTGCCAGCAGCAGGTGTTCAGCGGCCTCGCCGTGGACTGCAACCTCAACAGCGGCGGCACCTACGCCGCGTGCTGCGAGCGCCTCGCGGCAGGACCTTCCCAAAGTATTTTCTCAGCTCAACGTATGACGTATGTACCCGCGTGAGGTGATAGGTGGCATGGATCAGGGACAGTCGCCATCGCCGCCGCCCCCGCCCGCCCCCGCCGCCGCCGCCTACCCCCCCCCCGGATACCGCCTCTACAACTCTGCCCTGAACCCAGATCCCACCCCCCAGGCTGCCGCTGCCCCCGTTGCTGTCGCGTCTCGAAGTCAGGCTGCCAAACGTGCTCACTGACGTAAGACCCTGCCTCGCGGGCGCGAACGGGAAGCTGTGCTTCTGCGATGATGGCATCGTGGACACGGTGCGCGCCGTGATCGGGGAGGAGGGCCTGGACTTCTTCCGCGCCTTCGCCGACCGGCAGGGGCTTACACTCGTTCACGTGAAAGCTCAACTTCAGCAACTCCAGGACACCGTCATGAGTTAAGTTGAGTTATACGGCGGAAGGAAGTGCTCAAGTTGAGCTGAAATGGAAACGAGTGTAAGCCCCTGCCGACCGGCAGTGCGGCGCAGCGCTCACGGAGGGCGACGCGTGCCCCAAGGCGGGGCGGTGCAGATTGACCCTATGGAACCCAAGTTGAAACTGCCTGGAACTAAGCCCTTAAAACTAATGTGTGATGTACTGCTTTCAACTTCTGCTTTCAAAGTCAACTTGCGCCGCTACACCAAGGCGGGCGGCGCGGGCGCCGGCGCCGGGGGTACGGTCTGCCTGATATTTCATATTGCTCGCCACGTCATAGGATGACATTTAACTTCAGACAAGAGGGTTAAAAAGCGTTGGGTGACGTGGCGAGCAATATCTGGCAGGCCCTAGATGGTGCTCCAACGGTGAGTGGAGTCCGCGAGGTGGGGCCTGGCCGATACTGCTCGCCGCGTCATAGCATACCGTTCAACTCAAGGAACGAGGGTGCGCAATGCGCTGGAAGACGCGGCGGGCAGTATCTGGCAGGCCCTACCGCCAGGTGTTCACGCAGCAGCAGCCACTGCCAGTGCCTGCGCCGGTTGTGCCCGCGCCGGTGGTGCCCGCGCCAGCGGTGCAGCCAGTGCCGCAGCCAGTGCCGCAGCCAGTGCCGCAGCCAGTCCCGCTGCCGGCTGAGGTGCCCGGCGCGCTGCCGGCCGTGCCCGGCGCGCTGCCGGCCGTGGACCCGGGGCAGGGCCTCGCACCCGCCCCCTCTGTTACCGTTCCCCGAATTCACCGTTTTCTTCGTTACATCAGCCGCTTACATTAAGCTGAGACGGGAAAGAGTGTACGGCTCTGCGGTGGGGCTGGGTGCCGTGCCCGGCGCGGTGCCCCAGGTGCCCCAGCCCGGGGTGGCCGCGCCGGGGGAAGCCGCGCCGGGGGTATGACCTGTCAGATCATGCTCGCCACGTCATATGATGCCGTTTCACACGAAATACGAGAGTTCACAATGCATGTCGATGACGTTGCCGGCAGTGTCTGTCAGACCCTAGCCGGGGGCACCTCTTGAAGTGGGGTGGTGCAATTCAACGCCCGTGTTGAAAGCGCCACATGTGAGCGCTTGAAGCAAAGATATAATAAGACTGCTTTCAAGGGTTGCTTTCAAATTCAACTTGCGCCCCTACGCGGAGGACTACGAGCCTGGGAGCGGAACTGGCTTCGGCGAAGGCACGGGTATTGAGAACAGGCAGCCGGAACCCGTAGGGCCGCGCACAGACTGGCCGACACGCATTCATTCGTGAGTCGAATGTCATCTTATGACATTGCGAGCAATATCTGACAGCCACGTTATCCAACACATTCACATACCTTGTTTATAGTGTTATGCCACTTCGCGTAGAGCAACGTGGCGAGCAGTGTCTGTCCGGCCGTACAACGAGGTCCCAAACGCCACCGTGCCCGGCGACGTGCCCGGCGCGGTTGATCAGCTGCCGGAGCCGGCAGTGCTGCCGGCGCCGCAGTTCCCGCTGAGCCCGCCGCAACCGCCCGCAGGGCCGCCCACACATCGCTCGCCACGTCATACGATGCCTTCTCTTTGCCAACTGCCTCTGTCTGATTAGGTGGATGTCTACGCGTCCTAAAAGGTCCTCAGAAATTATCTTAAGATATTAGCCACACCGGTCGCCTGCGCATTCCGGTGCCGATTTTCTATGTCACAAGATGCTATTCAACGCAAAAACGAGGGTTCGAAACGCTTGTGTATGACGCGGTGGGAATGGAAACTGCCAGATCCTACCCGGAGGCGCCGCTCGCGCCGCTCCCGCCGCCGCCGCCGCTGCCCTTCGCCCCGCCGCCTTTCATCATTGGCAAGGCCCGATATTATCAGACTATTTGCTCATGGTGCACCAGTGCACTTCCACCTTCTCACCATCGCCGCCTTCCAACGTTCCAAGCCCAGTAAGCTGGTTTCATCGGACTGTTCGCGCATGGTAGTGCACCCGTACACATTAAATTCAGTGTCGGGTCTGGTGACGAAGCTTCAGTATCGAATCCCGTTTGACTAATCAGAACAGTCAATGTCGAAAATCAAACCCACCGACCCGCTAGATATCGGACCAGGTCGTGATCCTTGAGTAAATAGACCGTAAATTTCGTGGAGATCAGGGTGACTAGTCACCCCGACACTGAGTTTAAACTCCACCTTCAATCCACTGGGCCTTAGTATCAGGGCAGCCCGGCCCGGCCCCGCAGCTGTCCATCCCGCCCCCGGCCGTGCAGGAGATCAACGTCCCGCCGGCGCCCGAGATGCCCCCGGTGGAGCGACGCAAGCCCCCCGGCCTCCCCTCCATCTCTGAGATCGTGTCCGGCCGACTGGTCAACTCCGAGGTGGGGAGGGACGATGTCAACATAGACATTAAGAATATGAGTGCAGGTGTCATGTTAGGCAGAATGACCATACCGATACATTGCCATAATTTGTGGTATTGTGCTTTTTAAGTGACCACACTGACGTGGATGGGATGATATCGGGGCTTCACTTTGCTAACATGCCCACATTGAGATGTGTCTCATCCATCTTGATAGGTGCGATGCCCATATTGACGTGGATTATTCTGGCGTGGATGGTACGGGGCCTTGGTACGCGGTGGGCTTCTTCGCCGACGCGCTGGTGGCCACGGGCCTGCTGCAACTCTTCAACTCGCCCGGCAGGGTTGGTGTCGATACCAAGCACACCCCCGACGTTGATTCGAGAGCCCGAGGCCGCGCGTCTGCATGAGGGTCAACCCTGAAGGTAAGTGATGCGGGCCCGTCAGGACTCGGTTTGAGTGCTTATTCTCAATGGCCCTCCTGCCAGAGTGTTTGCACGTGATAAGTTTATGGGGAGCCGACGTGGTTCTTGAGTTAACAGACCCTCCTTGTTCTCAATGGCCCTGCTGCCGGGTCCGTTCACCGTGTTCGCACCGACCAACAAGGCCTGGTACCAAGCGCTGGTCAGCCTGGGTGTGACCAAACAGGACCTGTTCGAGGACCCGGCGCTGACCGAGGTAGGGCCGTGCAGGTTGACCCTATGAAACCCACGTTGAAAGCGCCTGGAACTAAGCGCTTGAAACCGAAATATGGTAAATCGCATTCAATTTTACTGCAGATTTGCTGTCAAATTCAACTTGCGCCGCTACACCGAGGTGATAATGTACCACGTGGCTCAGAGGGAGGTGTACACCTCCGGCATGTTCTACGGTCAGAAGATCCCCACCATGCACACCGCGGTCAGGCCCGCTGCGTTCAATGCTCAAACTCTGTCACATCATATTTAGCGGCTTGCTCTGTAACGTGAGCATACTGTGGTGATTTTAATTTGAATGGAATCGGGCCCTAAACCACGGCCCCCAACATCGCACGATCGGTGCGGTCGGCGATCGACGCGGGGAACGACCCGGCGCTGGTGTACCTGTCGCTCACCGCGGGGCTCGAGATCGAGGTGTTTCAGACCATCTTGAAAAAGGCGTATTACGTCAACGGCAGGGGCTCACCCTCGTTCACGTTAGAGCTCAACTTGAGCAACTCCAGGATACACTCATGAGTTGAGTTGAGTTATGCGGTGGATAGAAGAGCTCAAGTTGAGCATACATGGGAACGAGTGTAAGCCCCTGGTCAACGGCTGCGACGTGGTCCGCACCAACGTGCAGGCGGGGAATGACACTCGTTGCCACCTGACTGTTTGCTCATAGCGCGGTGTACCTGTACAATCTTCCCGACCCCCGCTCCCTGTCGTGGCCACTCACTCCCTGTTTGTTTGCTCGTCGTGTAGTAACAGTGTACCCGTACACACTCGCCGCATCCATATCCCCGGGCCGGCCGCACGTTCCCGCTTCAGCTCAACCTGACTGGCTGCTCATAGTATACCCGAGTTACTTTATACGCTCGTGGCATCCTTCTCCCTGGCCAGGTCACTCATTCATTATTTAACCCACATGTAGACCAAGTCATGCATAGCATTAAAATTCTCGTGTATTTTGAGTGAAATGCCATCATATGACGTGGCGTGGCGAGCATTATTAGCTCGGCACTGAGTGCAGGCGTCCAACGGAGTGATACACGTGATCGACTGCGTGCTGTTCCCGCCGGCGCCGCAGCAGCTGCCGACGACCCGCACGGTGGCGCAGGTGATCGTGGACCGCTTCGAGCTGTCCATCTTCGAGCAGGCGCTCACTGGCGGCGGCCTCCTCGCCGCCATCAACCAGGTGGGGCCTAAACCCTAAACCCTAAACCCTACACCCTAACCCTAACCCTAACCCTAACCCTAACACTAAACCCTCAACCAGGTGGCGCCCGTCATATGCCCGCGTGCTCATACTCTACCGCCACACAATCACTGTATAGAGCCCGGAGGGTACATGGCTGTGTGCGCACACACATTTACATTAGAGCCCAGTACCTGGCTGGCAGTTTGCTCATGGGGTATCGGCACACGATTTTCACCAGAGAGCTCGGTCATGTCCCATCCTTGTCAGTATGGTCAAATCACATATCAAGATACCAAATAAGGTCGTCATTGGCGGGAGCGGAGTGCGCAGGGTCGCGCGTGCGTCGGGGGTGGTGGCGCGCGCTTCTCAATATGGTTATCTTATCACCAAACCAATTGTTTATCACAAATTATCACCAAACTGCTATATATATATATATTTGTCCGTCTGATGTTTCAAGTCTAACGATCTTCATTCAAATGCTACGGGGCCTTACGAGCGGGCCTCCGTGGACAACCCCCTGACGGTGTTCGCGCCGACCAACACCGCGTTCCTGAAGTACATCGCCACCAACCCGGGCTTTTTCATTGATACCCCGCAGGCAGAGCCTTTCACTCCTCCCCTATGACAAAGTGCGTCAAAGTGTTACAAGAGCAAAAGCAAAAGCAGAAAGCATGGACCAATCACAAGCTCGGATCAAACCGTTCCGACTTAAATCCGAGCCTGTGATTGGTCCATGCTTTTTGCGTTTGCTTTTGCTCGTAAGACTTTGACGCACTTTGTCATATACGACCAACTGCCTATACGTCACCCTCCGTGACTCTACCACCTGAACTTGTGACCTCCCACACGGCACTGTTCTTTACCACAGTGTACCGGATGTGAGGAGCCGAAGTTGAGTCGGCGTGTCTTAATAATCACGTTTTCAAGATGTCACAAGTGGACGCGCAGAGGACGCGTGCGCTTAGGTGGCGCAGAGGGGGGAGTGTGAGGCCCTGCCCATGGGAGCGCATCATAAACCCGGGCGTGCCAGGCCTGCAGGCAGGGCCGCACACCAGAGTGACAAGATATCCCACATCGATATTGTCATCTCTCATACCGATACGGTCATCTTACGATCATCTTCCATATCGATACTGTCATCTTCCACATCAATACTGTCATCTTAATTTCAGCTTCCATATCGACATTGTCATCTTATCCTCTTGTGGACAGGATGACCAGATCATATCTTGTCACTCTGCCGCACACCGGTCTCCTTTCAGCTCGACGTCACCCCGTGTGCCCCTTGAAACCACCAGCACTTATCCCACCCACCACCTGGAAGGTGCTAAAGTTAAGCTCACACGAGAGCGAGTGTAATGGTAGGCGGGAGGATGCGGCGAGTGCACGGACACACCCTCCGGTACGCTCCTTGGGTACCATGTGAGCAAACAGTGAGGGGACTCGTGCACGACCGGGGCTGCAGGAGACGCTGCTGTACCACTTCGTGCCGGCGCGGCTGCAGGCAGGCCAGCTCGAGACGCACAACGCGCAGAGCCTCAGGACCTTCGAGGCAGGGCTCACTCATTCAGATGAAATCAAATCAGCGCTACGAGTACATGAAACGAAATGGAGAGAGAGAGAGAGAGAGCGAGAGAGAGAGAGACGCTTCCGCGTGTATAAGGAGGCACCTGGCCCCCGTATGAAATGAAATGGAATTAAATGGAATTAAATGGAATGAAATGGAATGAAATGGAATGAAATGAAAGTATGCCGTCACGTCCGCCACCACTGGCATGTAAACCTTTGTTGCCTTGCCTGACTTTGTAGCATTTTGTGACGCGGCGAGTATGACGCATTTGGCCGGGCCCTGCTTCGAGGGGAAAGATTTGTACATCGAGAGCTTCCGAGGCAACCAAGGTAGGGCGGTGCAGGTTGATCCTATCAAGCCCACGTTGAAAGAGCCCGGAACTAAGCGCTTGAAACTGAAGTAGGATCATCTGCTTTCAACTTTTGCTTTCAATTTCAACTTGCGCCGCTACACCATGGGGTGACGGCGATGGGAAGCAAACTGTTCCTCCCCATCTGGAAGCTGGGAAAAGCACCGACCAGCAAGCTGTTCGTGAACGGGTGCCGGGCAAGGGCTTACACTGGTCCACTTTTCGGCTCAACTTGAGCGCATTCTGTGGGATAGGGGTGCATGTAGAGGCTGTTTAGGGAGTGTGTATGAGGTGTCAGGGGGCTCTAAGGAGCATCAAGGGGTGTTTAGGGTATGTTTTGTGTCAGAAACGGCTCAGGTTGAGCTGAGAAGTGGACGAGTGTAAGCCCCTGGTGCCGGATTCAATCGGCGGACTTTGTGTGCGCGGACGGCGTGGTGCACATCATCGACTGCGTCTTGCAGCCCAACTTCCGTGATGACCCTGACAAGTTCTTCGGTGACACGGTGTAACGCACAGGTTTCACGGGGGCGAGTATGGCGGCCGGTGGCGACGTGCCGCGGGTGCGTGTGCTGCGGGTCGTCGTGCGTGGCGGCGGCGAGCGCGGGGAGAAGCCGGGTGGTGGCCACAACTCCAACAAACTAGTAGGACACATACATCATGATAGAACGAGTGTGTAAATTACAAAAGTCTGTCTGAAACGAAGACGACTACTAGTACAAGAGCAATGTACTCTGCGTGGAGCCACTGCCTAATTTGTAAATTGTAGCCAGCCCCTCTACGTCCTCCTCGCGGGTCGGGGCTGCCGTCAAACAATTTTCGTACCGTAAATTCGTAATTCGTAAATTCGTAATCCTGACCAGACCGCGCTTCGCGCCACATGACATACCCGTTTGACCCCCCACAGGATACACGCATAGGTATCTATCCAGTGTCGGTGAGTGGTCGCTTGGCATTGCGCCGCTCTGCGCGACGCCGCTCTTTCGACCGACCCACGGAGCGGCGCGTTTCGTCTGAAGCCGCATCCGTGCGCGGCTCTCGACGAGCGGCACTCGAGGCGCGCGCGTGAGGCCCGTGGCAGCCGGTACGCCTTGGGCGGAGGCGTCGGTGAGCCTCCGAGGGGGTGCCCACAATGCCAAAGCCCCTCCCACTGGTTGTTGAAGCTGAGAGCACTGCACCACCGCCGCCGCCGCCGCCGCCGTTGTTGCCGCACGTGCGAGCATGAATACTGATGGGTCTAGTCGCGGGGACCTCGCTCCCTCGGCGCCGCCGCTCTCGTGTTCGAACAGCGGGGCCTCGGGCGCGAGCGCGGGCGCGGGTCCTGAGGCGCCTCCCCCCAACGACGGCATCCTCGCTTGGACCCCCTCCGATTCTTTGTTCGACGGGATCTCGGCGGGCGCGCCGGCGCCTCCCCCCAGCATCGGGTCCGCCGGAGGGCAGCAACAGCAGCAGCAGTGGCGTCCGCAGCCGCCGCAGCAGCAGCAGCATCAACAGCCGCCGCCGCCGCCGCGGTCGCCGCAAGCTGTGGGCGCGGGCAGGGGAGCTCAAGTGCCTCCTCCCAATAACGGGTTCAGCGGCAACCACCTTCATCACCAACAGCAACAGCAGCAGCAGCAGCAGCAGCAGCAGCAACAACAGCAGCCGCCGCCGCCGCCGCCGCAGCCGACCGTGGGGACGAGTAGATACCACACACCAGAACATCCACCACAATGTAAACCGTTCGTGTATTACATTTGAGTATCACATTTCAACAGACGGTCCATTTCGTAACCAGGCCCTGGAAGTGGGTGGGCACCGAGGTGATGACACCCGCCACGTTCCTGCTGTGGTGCGCGGAGTTCCGAGCCGACGCGGTGGAGGCCGCCCTCGCCGGGGGGCACCACCTGCAGCCGACCAAGGCGTACGTCTTCAGCCACGTTGAGCTCAACCGGGAGGCCAATCGCAAGAGCAGCAACGGCGCGTCCGGCGGAGGCGGAGGAGGGGGGGCAGGGGGGGCAAGCGGGGCAGGTGGGACGGGGGCCGCGGCGCCGTCTCACCCGCCACCGCTGCCCGCGGCTGCGAATTCCTCCGCCGCCGTGGCGTGCTCGCGCGCCATAGGCCGCCCCGTGGTAGGCACAGATACTTAGTGTACCGGTGCTCGCCACGTCATCCACCACATGGTGAACCGGTGCTCGCCACGTCATCCGCCACACAGTGTACCGGTGCTCGCCACGTCATCCACCACATAGTGTACTAGTGCTCGCCACGTCATCCACCACATAGTGTACCAGTGCTCGCCACGTCATCCACCACATAGTGTACCAGTGCTCGCCACGTCATCCACCACATACAGTAGTGTACCGGTGCTCGCCACGTCATCCATCCACGTATCCTCGTTCATCGAGTGAACGTGCATCATATGACGTGGCGAGTATGATACACCTGGCCCTGGCCCGTGGTGTGCTGGGAGTTTCCACTGGCGGCGTACCCTGCAGTGGAAGCCGCGCTCCGGCAGGGCCCACCTCCACCTGTCTGTTCACTCACACTGTATCCGTGTACCCGTGTACCCGTGTACCCGTGTACCCGTGTACCCGTGTACCCGTGTACCCGTGTACCCGTGTATTGTACCCGTGTACTTGAAAAGGGAGATCATCCTGACTCTTCGCTCATAGTGTATCGGTGCACCCTGCGCTGCGACGGCGCAACATCATCAACCCGCAGCAGCGGTCCCGCGGACAAGCGGGCTTGGTCCCGCCGCTGACGGTGGCCGCACTGCAGCGCCCGGCCCTGGTAGGGCGGTGCAGGTCGACCCTATCAAATCTGTGCTGAAAGCGCCTGGATCTATGCTCTTGAAACCAATATGTGATGAGCCGCTTTCAAATTTTGCTTTCAAATTCATCTTGCGCCGCTACACCATGGGCGTGCCGATTCACGAGATCGACGAGCGGCTGGACCGCCTGCCGCCCCTGCTGCGCAAGGTAGGGCGGTGCAGGTTGACCCTATCAAACCCAAGTCGAAACCGCCTGGAACTAAGCTCTTGAAACTGAATTGTGATATACTGCTGTCAACTTCTTATTTTAAATTCAACACTTGCGCCGCTGCATCAAGGCGCTGTACCCGTTCCAACTCCAGGGCGTCAAATACGGCCTGGCGAGGAACGGGCGGTGCCTCATCGCCGACCAGATGGGCGTCGGGAAGACCATCCAGGCAGGCGGCTCATTCAGAGCCAGCTTCCAGCCCACGGTGAATCTCCTCCTCCTCCTCCTCCTCCTCCTTCGTGCGTCTGTATGAGCGTGCACCCTCAAGGTAAGTCATGCTCATCTTGGTTCGAGTGCTTGTTTGCAATGATCCTCCTGGCAGGCGCTGGCGATAGCGGCGTGTTACCTGGACGAGGTAGGGCGGTGCAGGTTTACCCTATCAAACCCAAGTTGAAACCGCCTGGAACTAAGCGCTTGAAACTGAACTGTGATGTGCTGCTTTCAACTTCTGCTTTCAAAATCAACTTGCGCCGCTACAACGAGGGCCCGCTGCTGGTGGTGGTGCCGGCCAGCATGCGGCTGGCGTGGTAGGGCGGTGCAGGTTGACCCTATCAATCCCACTTTTGAAAGCGCCTGGAACTAAGCACTTGAAACTAAGTTATAATGGACCGCTTTCAAACTTTGCTTGCAAAATCAACTTGCGGCGCTACAGCGTGGGCGCGGGAGGCGGAGCGGTGGCTGCCGCCGCTGCAGCCCCGCCACCTCCACGTCATCCAGGGAACCGCGGACAAGTTCGCGTTCGAGCACGTGCGCGCGGCGGTGGAGGCGCGCCGGGTCTTCAAGAACGAAAGCGCCGCCGCCGGGCAGGGGCTTAGACTCGATTACGTTAGAGCTCAACTTGAGCAACTCCAGGACACATTCATGAGTCAATTAGTTGATATGGTGGACATAGGAGCCCATGTTGAGCTGAATTGGGAACGAGTGTGAGCCCCTGCCGCCGGGGCCGGGGGGATGCCGCTGTCTGGCGATTTTGACGACGACGGTGATGGCGACAACGCGTTCTTTGCTGCGCTGGCTACTCAGGTGGCCACGCAGGCTAACAGAGCCGCCGCGGCGGCCGCGGCACTCCCCCGCGTGGTGATCACCTCCTTCCACATGGCGGAGCGCGTGAGCCGCGACATCGCCTCCATCCGCTGGGGCGCCGTCATCGTGGTGGGGTTTAGGGTCTCAGGGTTTTGGGTTTTGGGTTTTACCCTAAATTCTAAACCCTGGGGACCACTCAATCATGCCACGCCATGGCCACGCCATCAACCACATTGTAGCTCCCCTTTTCTTGAGTTGAACGGCAAAGTATGACGCGGCGAAAGCTCGCCACGTCAACCACCACATAGTGTACTGGTCCTCGCCTCGCATCCACAATATTGTGGACCCTACGCTCGTTGAATCACATTACAACGTATGACGCAGCGAGCTTTACTTCATCGACAGTACATGGCGGACGAGTCGCACACGCTCCGCACCACGGCACGGCCGGTGGAGGTAGGGGCTTACACTCGTCCACTTTTCAGGTCAACCTTGAGCGCTTTGTATGGGATAGGGGGTGCGCGTAGGGGTTGTGTAGCCCATGTTAAGGGGGTGTTAGGGGGTGCTTAGGGTGTGTAGGATGTTTTCTTGTGTCAGACACGGCTCAAGATGAGCTGAGAAGTGGACAAGTGTAAGCCCCTACATGGAGGTGAAGCAGACGGAAGCGGTGCTGGCCATGATCCGTGCCGCGCCGCACGCCGTGCTCGCCACCGGCACCCCGTCCCTCACGCGCCCCTTCGACATCTTCAACCAGGTAGGGCAGTACTGGTCGACCCAATGAAACCCACGTTAAAAGGGCCAGGATCTGGGCGCTTGAAACTAAAATGTGGACGAACCGCTTTCAATTTTGCTTTCAAATTCAACTTGCGCCGCTACAACCAGGTGGACGCCCTGCGCCCGGGCACCCTGGGCGCCACTAAGCGTGACTTCGCCGTGGCAGGGGGGTGGTAGAGCTATTGCAAACATGCACTCACCGATGTTGAATCGACGAACAACCAATATCGGGTTGTTTGCGAAGGCGTGGGTAAACGCTCAAACCATTGTTTAGGGGTCGGTCGGCTTCCAACAACCTCCCCCGCGCGTATATACAGGCGTTCACCCTGATGGTGATTCATGCTCCGACCTCGGTTGGAGCGCTTGTTATCACTGACCCTGATGTACGGCGTATTGCGAGCACAAGTTCGTGGCTATGGGGGGTGGGGAGGCGGCGGGGTGCCGGCAGGGGCTTACACGCGTCCACTTCTCAGCTCATCTTGAGCGCTTTGTATATGGGATAAGGGGTGCGCGTAGGGGTTGTGTAGCCCGTGTTCAGGGGGTGTGAGGGGGTGCTTAGGGTGGGTATGGTATTTTATTGTGTCAGACACGGCTCAAGTTGAGCTGAGAAGTGGACGAATGCAAGCCCCTGGGTGCCGGCAGGACAACTCCGGCGGCGACCGACTGTTGGAGCTGAACGCGCTACTGCGGCACACGGTGATGGTGCGGCGGTTGAAGCGAGACGTGATGTCGGAGCTGCCGCCGAAGCGGAGGCAGGTGGTAGGGCGGTGCAGGTTGACAGTGTCATAACCCGAATCGACAGCGCCCATGGTGTCTGCCATCAGCGATTGAAACTAAAACTTGATGAACTGCTTTCAAGTTTTGCTTTCAAGTTCAACTTGCGCCACTACAAGGTGGTGCCGGTGCACTGCGGTGATGCCAAGAGGAGGTGGACCGCGGCGAGCGCAAACGTGGAGGGGGATGATGAGGAGGAGGAGGAGGAGGAGGAGGGGGGGGGGGAGGGGGAGGCGGGGGATGAGGAGGGCAATCGC
>Ga0307489_10000724_pt1 | contig 20805 bp, 30 predicted proteins | sample SB12metaG_FD_202247 | JGI IMG/M metagenome (GOLD analysis project Ga0307489, IMG submission 202247) | Sea-ice brine microbial communities from Beaufort Sea near Barrow, Alaska, United States - SB 1.2 | ecosystem: Environmental > Aquatic > Marine > Coastal | place: USA: Alaska | collected...
AGTTGACCTCCTTTATTGCTTTAAAAAAAAAAAAAAAAAAAAACTTTAGGAGGGCATCGTAATGGCAAAACCAGAAATTGGTTCGGACTGAATCCTTTAAACCCAGTCTCCGGCACGGATCCGTGCCTGAAGACCCTCATGTGATTGGTCCACGTGGCGACTCGGAGAGCTGTGATTGATTGGATCTCCTCGACCAAATCTCACCAAATCTGATCGTGATCCTTTGTGGTCTCTAATTGGTCAATGGACATTGCATCATCTCTCTTCGTCCCTGATTGGTCGAGAGGCTCGATTCGGGGGAATCAGGGGGTAGTCATAGCGGAGACTGGGTTTAAAAGCCCTCGTACTCGTACCGAGTGCACCGTAGCGCGCCGCAAGCTGGAGGGGTGTGTCGACAGGCCGCGCACTCACGCAACGACGGAGGGAGAGGTAGTCAGGTTGAAGGAGGTGTTGATGATGGCGGGGACGTGCCCCAACTCATGGGCGCATGCCGCGGCGCTCTCGCTACTGCTGGGCGCGTGCCTCGCGTCGCGCCAGGACATCGAGCGACCCGGGAGCAAGGCGGGAGGTGAGCGACGCCCTGCCCCCCGAGCATCGTCGCGCGCGCCCCGCGTCGCCATCGACAGTGCCCAGTTCGACGGACTCCCCGACGTGGGCGCGGCCCTCTGCGTGTTGGATCGCCCTTCGCCAGTCACTTGACGCGCGGATTGGGTGAAACCCGGCCGGTTCGCCCTTCTCCCCCCGTTGCCGCCTCACGCCTCGCGCTCACGCCTCGCACCTCGCACCGCACGACGCACCGCACGACGCACCGCCGCCTTGACCTCCCCCGCCCCGTCCCTTTCACCTCGCGGACGCTCTCGAGACGACCCCACTTTGGAGTGCAAATGAACTCGCCTTTCCCTTCCGACCCGTCTCCACTGATCGTGCCGCAGGGGTGTACGGGTTCAAGCTGGGCGAGACAGTGAAGCTGCAGTGCAAGGACTGGGCGACGGGTGTGGCCTGACAGATTCTGCTTGATGCTCGCCACTTAATAGCATGTTAACTCAAGAAACGAGGGTTGAAGACGCGTTGGACGGCGTGGCGGGCGATATATATGTCAGGCCCTAGCGATGGGGGAGTGGGGCAATGGACCCATCTGCAAGGAGACGGGTGAGGAGTTCGCCATCACTTTCGGCCACAACAACTTCGTGTACTGCGGGCAGGGCTGCGCCTGTATCAAGGCACTCACCTTTACCAAACAGTTCTTTGCTCTACAACGTTGAGTGTCCGGCGAGGGTTGGAGCAAAGTGGGGAACACAGTCCCGAGTGGTTCTTCAGTAGACACGCGGTGATATGCACCGGTACCTAAACACGAGAGGAGTATGCTCAGCGCTCCACGTCACCAGATACTTTCTGCGCACTCCCCTGGCTCTAAGTGCCGGATGGAGATCAAGGACAAGACGTTCTATGAACACTTGGTGAAGATTATAAAGATGGAGCAGACGTGGCAGTGCCGAATCCCGATGAATAAAAGGTAGGGCGGTGCAGGTTGACCCCAGGTTGACCCCGGGTTGACCTCGTTTGGTTTCAGCGCTTGAATCTAAAATATGATGAAGCATTTTCAAAGTTTGCGTTCAATTCAACTAGCGCCCCTAGAAAGAGGAAGGACTTCTACGTGCCGTTCACCATTCCGGTGTGGGGGGTGGTGGAGCCGGACCACGTGCACATCGACAACCACCTCAACTATGTGCTGCACGTCGACCATGGCAACATCGTGGCGGCCACCGCGTACCCGGTCCACGACCGCTTTCAGTTCGGCAAGCCCGGGAGCCTCATCAGCATGCACGGTAGGACCAAGTGAACAGTGCTCGCCACGTCAGCGTCACAGGGTGTCTTTTCAACTCAACACACGAGTGCTCAAACCGCGGTGAATAACGTGGGAAGCAAAAGCTCTCATTTCAACTCAATAAATGAGGGTTTGAAGCGCGGGCAACGACGTGGGAAGCATTATGTACTTGGCCCTAATTGATGGGCCGGTGCGGTTCTTCAACCAGGGGTCGTACCAGAGCCTGGCGGGCGGCGGCAGCGGCAGCGCCAGGGGACGCGGGGGGGAGTGCTCGCCCACGGTGGCCATCGCGCTGTGTACTTTGACCTTCGCTATCACCTTGTTTATGGCAGCGGTGATGTATCAGCGGAGACTCAAGCCGCACCTCATCAAAAAGTGCCTCAAGGACAAGTGAGCCATGAGTCGAGGCAGGCATGGCGTCTGGTACGGGTGGTATGGTTACTAGAGTGTGTTATCTATCTTAGGACCTACTAAGGCGACAATTGTTGGACTCCGTGGCCCTTCAAATCAATGTCTTTGTGGCAGGCGTGGCGTGGTGGCGATTGCGCTGTGTACTCTGACCTCCGCTATCACGTTGTTTATGTTGACGGTGATATGTGACCAGCTGAGGCTCAAGCCGCGCTCATCAAGAAGTGCCTCAAGGACAAGTGAGCCATGAGTGACAGGCGTGGGGGTGGGGGGTACACTGCTGCGCTATGAGCAAAGTGACAGCTGATACCGGCGAGGCGAAGAGTTCGTACATGAGATGGCGGTGGCGGCAGCAGGAGACAATTGACTGTAGTGTAGCTATCGTAATATGAGCTTTGAACTGATTTACGGTTGACTTTCCCCTCATTTCCTAATCATGGTCTAGGATTTAGCGTTGTAGCGCTTGTCAGGATTATGACCAACAAGGAAGTTCGACCGTCGATTGAGTTGCCAATCGTAACGCTTCAGCGAAGAGCTGGAACGGCGGAAACTGGATAAATAGCTCTGGTCATAACATTCTTAATAAGAAAACACTTTCCGTGTGCGCCGACTCTACCGAACGCGGGGCCACCTCGAATAGCGACAGGTTATGGGTAGCCCCCCATGCTTACACCTGCGCCGTTCACTTCGTTAGTTATTCCTTTCGAGCTTTATGCTGATGACGTCGTTCTTGTGCTGTCGCGCAGCTGGACCGCTTGAGCAGACTTTTCTATTCGAGATTTATTTCCTTGGGTTCCTTCACCCCAAACAGGTGGAAGCTTTCAACTCCGCGGGTGGAAACTCTAACGAGATTGCAAGACACCATTCGGTGCACAGCGTGAGACTGGTTTACCACGTCCAGCTCACGAAGGTTTCCTTGTGCAAGTCCGCGGGTTAACCACCTGACGGTTGCCGGAGACTCTGAGCTTCTGAGCCAAACATGGCTCCAGACTCAGCTTCGCGGAGAGATTACCAAACTCCAAGGATTGAACGGAAGCTTCCCGTGCCTGGCACATGTACCGGTTGGCGGGGGAACTCTCATATTGAGATGTTCCTACTGGCTGTTAAGGCACGGAACATGTATTGCAGAACGGACTTCCGTTGAAGAGGCCTGTTAAACTCGTGTATTCGAACAGCGTTGTTTGGGAGAGCCTCACTTCTCGCGATCAAAACGACTATGAGAAGAGATGCTACGATTTGGCAAGACAGTGTCGAGAGGACACTCGTAAAGACCCAGGGAACGCTAACGTTGGCAACTTGGACGCAGAGGGTATCTGTGCAACTGTTCGCGACCGTTTCCAGGCTGAACCAAAACGGAGCTTTTGTGGAAATGGTATCAGCGAAACAAGATTGTTTTCTTACCTTCATCAAAGATATCCAGGCATCTCTTCCAAGTGATCCGCAAGGCATAGCAATTCGTAGCGTAATGGGAAAGGCGATGGGTTGCAATCATTGTGAAAACAATCGTGATAACACGGAGGAACTATCTTGGCATATGGATGGTTCACTGAACATCTACAAAGAAGATTTACATCGCAGAACAGCAAAAAGTATGTGTCGATGGGGTTGCTCAAAATAGTGCAGCTCTAAACAAGCTGAGATATCCTATAATTGCACCAGATCAAGCAGCTGTTGCTGGAACACCCCAGGCTGATTGAGCACTGTTAGGTGTCGCCACTTGGGCAGATGGAAGCCCCAGAGCTGTACTCGGCACTTACTTGAATACCTCGGACGTTGCTAGAGCTCGTGTAGAAGCAACAAATATTACGTTTGATGCAGCACCTGTTCCAGGCAACGCTGGCGTTCAAATTCAGCGTCAAAAGCAACATGCGCAGGCGAAGATAACTGCTAGCCGGCATGACTTGACACCAGCTCAAGCAGCTGCTGTTCACTACATGGTGCATGAAACAGCCTTAGCTGTAAACGAGAACATCGAGTTTAGTGCGGACCAAATATCTTGCATCACAGAGCTTCAAGCAAGAATGAATAAAATTGTGTGCAGATGTGTATTTAAAAAAGACCTAGGAGACCAAGCCCAGTTGCGTGCTCTCGGCTTACACATCAAGGGAGTTGGTTATCAGCTGATTGTGGAACTCAACTTCTTGTATAGAGGTCTTTCCACTAAACACGCCGTGGCTCTCACAAAGCAGATCACATATTTTGCAATGTAATTCGAGAAGACCAAAAGTCCTACTGATTAGTTCATTATCTACCAAGACTTATGCAATCAGTTGAGCAATTATGAAGGATATACTCTAACCGAGACCATCCAGTGCAGCTTTGTTCTTACTGCTTTGCACAGAAATTATACCTACCGTGAGTTTGTCATACAGTTTGACACCACACATGCTGGCAGTATCAAGCTCAAAGACCTATGTGGTAGAGCTGTAAAATACTTCCAAAACACCCATGAGACTTGGGGGGTTTAATGTTACGCCAGCTGAGCATCGTGGAAACAAGCATGACCAGGGCAAAGAATTCAATCAACAATTGAACAGCATGCAATCCCAAATAGAACAGTTGTGAAAACCGCCCGGTAAGCGGAATACTGGTAAGCGGGCAGCTCCAGATGGTGGTGACTCTGGGTCCAAGAAACCCAGGAAGCCTTGTGCGTTTTGCAAAGGTGACCACCATCCCGGTAGCTGTACATCCAAACTTAGGCCAACTGGTACTGCCTGTTTCGGCTGTGGCAAGCCGGGGCATGAGTCGGTGGAATGCCCGGACAAGGCTGGAGGAACAGCTAACGCCATTGCAGCTGCCACCATAAAGAAGTCGTTAACGAGTTCTTCACGAACATGCAACAAGTGTCATCGAGGTGATCACCCTGAGGCAAAGTGTATGACCAAGAGGTGCCCTAACTGCGGCTCACTCTCAAAGCACGGCTGGAGAAGTTGCGATGGTACTGCAAAGTCGTTCTATCTCTGTGGTTGCACTGAGACTGAAGGGGCGAAAAGCGAGGGAGACAATCCCCAACTCATAACATACTCTTATGTTGTCAAGAGGGCTGTGAAGCCTGTAAACAACACAAAGTTTGTCTCTTTTGGAACGATGGATAGGTACTCAGCACTTACTGTCACTGAAACCGCTCCCCTCTCTCCTAAACCGAGCAATGAGGACCTCTCCACAAAAGGAACAGTGGTGCCCCAGGGTATAGGCCCTGGCAGCTTAAGTCTTTTACAATATCGCCTGAAGATCAACTCTGGAGCGTAAACCTCTCAGACACTGAAGACGTCGATGATGGAAAATCTTGAAGTCCAGATGTCACAATCACAAGAGATATAGCCTGTGCATTAAGTGAAGAGTCATTGGTGAATCCCAATCGTTGGATACTGTACTAGTCTCGGGTGCAAATAGTCATATTTGTAATGACAGAAACATGTACCACATTTATACTGCAGAAAGGAAACTGTTCTCAGTTCCAGGCAATAACTCATACAGTTGTGGTGTTTGCACGATGAAATGAAAATTTCACAATATAGTGACAAATGAGTATGATGTTGCTGTATTGACTGGTGTCTCACATTTACTAAATGCACCCAACATAATCTCCACGGTTAAACTGAAAAACATGTACTTGCGTATGGACACCGTTAATAACGAGTTGTTCCATATTAAAAGGAGTATGCACCAAGTACAACATTGGAGTATCAGATGATGACTTAACAGTCTTACCATGTACCACAGGGATTCTAAGTGGACCTGTTTACTCCGAGACTGATCAGAATATCATCATTGATGCTCAGTCTGCAGAAGAGCTGGACAACGAAGGATATCATAGTGCTAATCAACTGAATCCCAAGCTTTCACAGCCTTGAATCCAACATACGGCCCATTTGACATGGAGCTTCTTGCATCTGATACAAACCATCTCCTAAACCAGTGCATTACAGCAAAACAAAATAGTTTCTCAACTGAACGTACTAAGATGTTCCATTATGGAAATTCAAAGATTTTGAATGAATCCATGTACAAAACGTTGATGGAGGAGGTGTCTGATGTTAGACTGGCACCGCACCTGACTAATGTTTGCTTTGTCCTTCCCGAATGGGAAACTGCACCTTCTTACAAAACCTTTACAGGCTATTTTCAAATAGTCGAGGAGTATCCAAAGGATAAAAGAATGTATGTTCTATCCGACACACGCGATCAACTGAGACGTCAGCTGATGGAAGCGCTTTGTCAGGAGCCTTACCATGGGACGTGTTAGTGATAAATAAGGACAAGTTTACCGTCACCGGTATAAACAGTGCAACGCGAGCACATCTACGCTTTGGCCATATTAGTCTGGATGATGTTCACTGCATTCAGAATGCAGGAATCCAGACTGGCAGCGGAGTCAACGTTAGAGTAACGAGCCTGAACTGCTCATGCTGTTATTAGGAAAACGCAAAAAGGATATGAAACGTGCCTAGGAATCCGAAAAGGCCGAGAGTCATACAATCCTTGACGCAAGGGGGGATATCATAATCACATATGCGTTCCAAAGTATAACCTTTTGGACATCCGGTTTTAAGTGATATTCCCTATACGAACATACCATCGTACCGAGGTGAATGATGTGTAGTTCACTTTGTTGATTGTGCTTCCAGGTGTTGTAAATCATATCTGATGAACACACGCGATGAAGTACATGAATGCCTACAATATTCCATAGACTGGGTTAAATCCCAAGTCCATGTACAGCACCCAGACGGCACTAACTGTGTAAGAATCATACTCTCTGACAGGACTAGTGAGGATGTTGGGACAAATGGCATTCTATATGCTGACAGAACTGTGTCAAGTACCAATATACTAATGCTGGTACACATGAACAAGCTGATGTAGCTGAGAGAGTTTGGCAGACTTTACAAGAATTCATGAGAGTAATGATGTGTACAGCTCAATTCCAGAAGAAGGAATGGACGTTGCCCTTTCAACATGCAGTTTGTTTGTACATTCGTATGCCGGAAAAACATCATGGCAACAAAATCAGTCCGTTTGTCACAGGTCTTAACCCAGATCTTTCATAAGTTAGGATCTTTGGTTCCAAGTGCTATAAGTTTCAATTCAAAGAAAAATGGGTTGATAAACTTGCGATCAAGTCTGGACAGTGCCTCTATGTGGTTCACTAAGACGAAAGAGTGAAAGCGTTCCTATTCTATCACAGAGAAGAAGGAAAGGTCACTGAAGGAGGTATGTCCAAGTTTGATGAAACCATCGACGAATATGGAAAACTCCTCAGTACGTTCGACTCAACTTAAATACACAACTTTGAAATGAAGTCAAAAAGGACAGAACCTTACCTTGACGTTGAGCAGTATGACCTGAAGGGCAAGTCTATCTTTGATGCTGACGTGTATTATGATGCTGAAGATAACGAAACGTGTATTGTGTTGCGTATCATGACACTCGACAATAAACCTCAAAGGGGTATTTGGGTCAGAGCATCCTATCTGTGTGAAAACAACTGTAAAGGCCAAGCTAACATGTGTATTCAGAAGCATAATGTTGATATGTTCAGCCAATGGTTCAACAATAACAACAAAGAAAGCTGGTTCTAACATCACCTTCGCGGCACCGCCTATGCCGGCGCCAGGCGCCCTTGCGCGGCGCTTCTAGGGCGACGCGTCCGTAGATTATATGCCCGCAACGTCATCACACGACCAATCACCACCTGATGGCATGGCGCGTCACCGGACTTTACGGCGCGAAATGGCGTCGGCGTCAGCAAAGATGCCGCGAAGATTGTGTATCCTGGGGGTTATGACAGGACAGGAAGTTCGGGGACTGCGAATGCGCCGACACCATCTATATCGGCGCCAGGCGCCCTTGCACCGCGCTTCTGTGGTAACGCGTCCGTGAATCATATGCTTGCAACATCGTCGCGCGACCAATCACCGCCTAGTAATATGACGCGTCACCGAACTTTACGACGCGCAGTGGCGTCGGCGTCGACGAAGATGCCGCGAAGATTGCGTATTCTGGGTCTGACAGACTGAAAGTTCAGAGACGCAGAGTGCGCCGACACTGCCTATGTCGGCGCCATACGGCCTTGTACGGAACTTCTGGCGCAACGTGTCAGTGAATGGAATACCCGCAACGTCATCGCGCGACCACTCACTGCCTACATGTTGGCGCGTCACCGAACTTTACGGCGCGCAATGGCGTCGGCGTCGGCGAAGATGCCGCGAAGATTGTGTGTTCTGAGGGATATGACAAGACATGAAGTTCAGAGAGACAGAACGCGCCGACACCGCCTATGTCGGCGCTGGGCGGCCTTGCAAGGCGCTTCTGGGGCGACGCGTCCGCAAATCACATGTCCGTAACGTCGTTGCGCGAACATTCACCACCTAACATAATGGCGCGTCGCCGAGCTTTACGGCGCGCAATGGCGTCGGCGTCGGCGAAGATGCCGCGCACTGGCGTCTCCGTTTCAGTGAGTGTCGCGTTCATTCTCTGATACGAGTACGATCCAACCTCACGGCTGGCGGTCAAATGCGCACGTCGTTGATAGGAGTCTCGCGATGAAAATAGGTGCTGAGTCATAGGTACGCATCGGAAAGCTCTTCCTGGAATACTCCAACTTTCGGATGCAAGTTGGGACTATGTGGCGTGAGCCGACGCCTTTATACAGCGCGAACAATGTGACCCCTGATCGCGAGGGCCACCAAGGCGGACAAGTTTCAGCGGGAAGCTAGACGAACCGCGGGCTTTGGTCCGGCGCAGACCCAACGCGCCTTCGGCTGTGTCCCGCAGCGCTCGCCGGGTATGGGGGGTACGGAGAGGCGCCATGCAGGGGCTGGCGCGCCTGACCTTCGTTCCGTTTTGGGTGGCCATGTGTATGGAAGGGGACTCAGGCAGGGGCTTACACTCGTCCACTTTTCAGCTCAACCTGAGCCGTTTCTGAAACAAAAACACACCCTGCACACCCCGGATAACCCCAGACACCCTGTAAACACCCCCTAACTGACCCTAAAGGCACCCCTCATCCCTCAGAACGCGCTTACGTTGAGCTGGTACGTGGATGAGTGTAAGCCCCTGGTCTCAGGCATCAAGAAGATGGTCGATGACACGGGCCTCTCCCTCGACGGCTTCATGGCGCTGCTGGGTGCTCTCCACGTCGTCTACCCCCGCCCCGCCAACGAGATGACCGAGTACCTGCGCTTCATCTGCACGTGCAAGAACTACCAGAGGTCGGGCAAGTGCAAGCACGTCCTGTGCGAGGCGATTCGCAGCCAGTCCAACTTCGTGCCTCAAGACATGATGCTTAAGCCCTTGGTTCCACTCGTCGACTTCTCAGCTCAACCTGAGCCGTTTCTGTCACTGCAACCCTCCAATCACCCTTCGTATCCCGCAAAAACTGCTGACGTCACGCTGAAAAGGGGACGTCCCCGGTGAACTCGGCGATGCGGCGAGGCGTCATCTCGGACCCACGTTTCTTGAGTCAAATGGCATCCGACGAAACTGAAACTGAAATCGAAACTGGAACTGGAACTGAAACTGAAACCACCCATGAGCATATGTCGCGGCCGCAAGTGGTGGAGCAGAACGCATTTGGAGCGGAGCAACTCAACATTTTTGCTTGTAACTTAAGTATGTTGCGCTGAAATGTAGTGGACTGCCGTCCTCATGTAGCGGACTCAGTTCGCATGTAGTGGACTTAGTCTTCGTGTGCGTCACCCACGTCAACTCGGCCACGGCGTCATCCACCACGTGCATGCCACGCCATCCACCACTTGCCCGCCACGCCATCCACCACTGGCCCGCCACGCCACCGCTTGCCCGCCACGTCTCCGCTGGCCCGCCACGTCATCCACCATATGCACGCCACGTCGTTTTCCAAAATATAGCAGGCTTAGTCCCGGTGTAGTAGACTTTGTATCATGTAGTAGACTTGTGGCTTGCCGTCGTTGCGGTGCACGCTGTCGCGGTGCACGCGGTGCATGCGGCTTTCCGTCGTCGCGGCGCACTGCACAAATGAATCATCCGCGCGGGTTGAATCCCGCGAAGCGTGTTTTCGCACAAGGCCACTACCGAGGGAGGGGTGTTTCACTACCTGTTGACGCGCTCGTAAGCTAGGCCATAGAGACCTATATTAATACGTACAAAGTATAGTTACGGTGGGGCACTCCGCGAAAGGACTTCGCACGACGGCCCACCACGGCGCGCAACGGCGGCGGCGAGGTAGCATTTAGGTGCTCGAATACAGCACAGGCGTCGTACAGACCCGCAGCTCGCAAAAATATTCATCCACTTTAAATCGTAAGGAGGTGTTGACATATTCGTGGTTTTCCAGTTTCTTCGTCGACTTTCGTTATGATTATCGAAAGGCCCCGAGCAGCCCAGATCAAACTACAATAGACCAATTGGCGTATCAAAACACGCCTTCCCGCGCGAAGCGCCGAATCTCTGCCCTTCGAAACGCCCGGGATCTCTGTTTTGAGTGGTGAATCGGCGAGAATGATGCGCCAACAATGGCGTACAAGGTGTCGGCGGCGGCCACGCCGAGGCGCGGAATGCCTTCGTAGTGATACTGAGTAGAGGGGAAACGGCATGTATCGCCACCGCCGCGGCGCTGGGGCGCTTCCTCGATTATCGAGTTATTTGATTGGGAAACGACGGTCTGAATACGAGCACGCCCGCAGGGTCGTCAGCGGCGATACACGCCGTTTCACCTTCTCTCCGTGTCTCTGTTGACCGCTACGAGGGCATACAGCGCCTCGGCGTGGCCGTCGCCCACACTTCGTACGCCATTATTCGCGCGTCATTCTCGCCGATTCACCACTCAAAATAGAGCTCTCCTCCCGAGGGCAGAGATTTGGCGTTGCGCGCGCGTCAGACCCTCTTCAAATTTCTTGAGTCATAGACGGTCAGAAATATCCTATCCCATGCGCCAACTGGTCTATTCCTACTCGTTCCGATCTCCTCTACTTTAAACACAGTGTCGGCGTGACTGGTCACGCTTATCTACTCGAAACCAATGGTCAATTCACTCAGTGATCACGACCCGGTCGGACTGACGGCGAGTCGGTCGGTGTGATTCTCGTAACGGACAGTTCTGATTGATCGAACGGGATTCGATACCATATCTTCGATACCAGATCCGACACTGAATTCAATAAACTTGGGGTTTCAGTGTGCGAGTCCCGGAGAAAGGGACTCTACCTCAGAGCCGACCGACCATTTTCAGGGCCTTGAGTTATTCAACCCTCAGAATTGGACCACATAAGTTTTACGTGATCTGCCCCTCAGTTCTTTAAACTCAGTCTCCGCGTGACGCGCCACGCTGAAGGCCCTCGTGTGATTGGTCGAGAGAGAGAGAGAGAGATCTACGTGATTTCATTGGCTGCATTTTCTTGCACGTTTCGCGCCAATTCTGTATGTAAACGTGTATGGTCCCTGATTGGTCAATGGCCAGTGCACCGTTTGCCCACGTCCCTGATTGGTCGAGAGGCTGTATTTGGGGGGTTCAGGGGGTAGTCAAACCGGAGACTGGGTTCAAAGTAGAGCTGGTCGGACCGTGTAGTCTCCGTGCCCCCCTCAAGCCACCCACTGCGGTAAAGTTTTTGAATTAATGGACGGTCGATTCGCCATGCATCGTCCCCTCCAATAATCCTGGGTGGGGGCAGGCATGAAAACGAAGAAAACGCCGCTGTAATCGGCGATCTGCATGACGGCATGGCGGAGCGCCGCGCCGGCAGCGGCGGTACTTCCACCACTACAAAGGCGTCGTTCCGCTCACGGGACAACGCTCCTCTGGCGGCGGCGGCAAATTCGGCGCGACAGCGTCGGCGGCGCGCATTGTGTGTTGCCCCATTGTTAACTCAAGAGATAAGTGGTCAAACGCCATGCCGCACAGACCGTCGCGTCAGGATTCTTGGAGGGTACGATGTATGGCGAATCGACGGTCTACTTACTCAAAAGCGTTGCCGCAATGGGTACATTCTCAAATTGCCAGCTTCGGCAAGAAACTTTGAACGAGCGTTCGCCGGAAGGGAAGTCGTGCTGCGATATGAAATAACCATCGACCCCCTACCTTGCTGTGAAGGCTCCAAGAAGTGACCATAAGTGCGGTTAGAGCTTTTTGTATGGCGATAGGACGTGTACCGGTACACATGTTCTTTTTGCAGCTGATCGCGCAAATGGAATCGGGGTGACTTGGACCAAGTCAAATATCTTATGGACAAAGGACAGACAACGGCCGATCTGATTTCGACGATTCACCGGAAAGCGCGGACAGGTTGGTCGCCTCGCGACCAGATCTCTAACCGCACTTATAATGGCCACTTCCCGGACCTCCAAAGTGCGGTCCACTTCATCTTGATATCTAGGGCCATCTCGACTTGTCCAGGGCCGAGGTTCGCGCGGCAAGCGCGACTCGCCACGTCCTCCATGTGCGTACGTACCTGTCCAGGTGTTCTCCATGGTTGCCATTTCTTGCACACCCTCCGACCGTTCCCTCTCTCAGGCCATGCGCCGCAACAACCGGCAAGCTTACTTGACCGTCCTGTTTGGTCCCCGTCTTCACAAAGCCCACCCAACAGACGCCGAACAATCCCACCTTCTGATGCCGGACGGATCGTTTGGAAACAGCCGTGAGGCAGTTGGCTTCGTCGCCACACAACACGCACCACCTGTTCGGCCTTTTTGTTCGCATCGAGGCACCCGCTGGCACAGTGCGGAAGACGTTGTAGTGGTGCGCGCGTTGCACCTGGACCGGAGGAATACCACTTTGCAGGGCCGTACTCAAGTTCCTAGGCAGCTTAATCTCAGTGTCGGAGGGACCGGTCCTCTCTGATCTCCTTGGCATCGAGTAGGGTCTATTTACTCAAGGACAGTAACCGCGTGCCGCAGGCTCGGATAACAAATTCACCCCGGTCACTACGCCATTCGTGACAATCTGACTGGGCAAAAATGGTTCATCCGCGAAAATCGTCGATAAGGAAGTCCACGTGAATCTTATCCGCTGACTGCATACAAGCCGCGCAGTACGGGTTGTCGGAGCAGGGCACGGCGGGCGCCTAGCAGCGTCGCGAAGGCGGGAGTCCCCCGGACATGGGTGGGACATGGCTAAAACGTCGGCGCCCCGCGCACCGGCGCCCCGCGTAGCATGGTCTTTTTCAAATTGATTCGGAGATACACTGAATTTTCGCGGATCCCGTTTTGGGAATCGCCGACCAAAATATGGGTTTTGTCGCCGCGTACGCCCGAAAGCTCTGTGTGGAGCGCGGGGTTGACTCGCAGGCGACGTGGGCCGCCTTCAGCCGTAGCGGCGATCGCCCGCGCGATATCCCGGGCAACCCCCATCAGACCTACAAAGGCAAAGGGTGGCTCGGGTATGACGTTGGTTCGGGAAGCCGGCGGCGCTGGTGGAGTCGGGTTTTCTTGGAGCGGTTTTTGAAATGTTTTGAATTGCGGCGCCAAACGTCCCCCGGTTTCCCATGAACGCGAGCGTATGTCCGGCACCGTCTCGCGCGGCGGATGCGCCCACTCGGATCGCCTCGCCGTGTTGACCCTGCTTGCACGCCCTGTCCTGTGCGCGCAAGCGGGGGTCGCTTTCGCTTCCGCTTCACCCGTGGTAGCAGTACTTAGACTCTGGGATGCCCTACCAAGCAACAAGATAACCCTGTTCTCCACACGCAGATCACAAACATTGCCAAACCCCGCTGATCGAGTGGGCTAAGCGCCTGCCTGCCGTCCCGGAGGTCTGCGGTTCGACCCTTGGACCAGTCCCTGCTCACCTGCACTTTTTGCAAGTCGATTTTTTTTGGGCGGCGCGGCAAGGAGCCTCCACTCGAGGAGAGCCGCGCGAATGTTGCAGTTCCTTGTTTGCCACGTATTGCGCTCCTCCGTGTGCGTGTGTCGCGCCGCGAATGGCGGCGACGACGATTCCGCCTCGTTCATTCAGATGCTCCTAGCCTGGGCTGTTTTCCAACTTTGCCAAAACAGGCTCCGGGGTTATGATTCTGGGGCCGGCACTGGCTGTAATCGATCCAAGGCGTCCGAAAACCCCAAGAACAGCCTTCACGCCCTTCCCCCGTGCGTGTGTTGCGCCGCCAATGGCGGCGACGACGGTTTCGCCTTGTTCATTCAGGTGCTCCTGGCCTGCGCTGATTTCCAATTTTGCCAAAAAAGGCTCCGGGGTTATGATTCTGGGGCCGGCACTGGCTGTAATCGATCCAAGGCGTCCGAAAACCCCAAGAACAGCCTTTACGCCCCTCCCCCGTGCGTGTGTTGCGCCGCCAATGGCGGCGACGACGGTTTCGCCTTGTTCATTCAGGTGCTCCTGGCCTGCGCTGATTTCCAATTTTGCCCAAACAGGCTCCGGGGTTGTGATTATCGGGCCGGCACTGGTTGCAATCGATTCAGGGTGTCCTTAAACCCCAGATTAGCCTTCGCCCCCTCCCCCGTGCGCGTGCGCATACTACTTTCCCGATTTGTGTCGTTTATCAGGCGGGAGCATCTTGCTACATGCCAACCCGGCCGGACCTTCAACGAGTCGGTTGGTGGGATCTTGGAAATGGACAGTTCTGATTGGTCGAACGGCATTTGACACCAAATCTATACCTTCGATATTGCACAAGATACCGATCTATAAGTCCACTGATGTAGTACATGACTCAAGCCCCTGTGTCGTAAAAGCATGGCGTTTTGGTCGGCCGGTCCTAAGTGTGGAAATGAGTTTCACGCGGCCGCATCCGGTCGGCGATGTGCCCAAATGCCGCTGTCGATACCATATCTATGTCCTTGCGCCATACAAAGCAGGCCATTCGGACTACCGCGATGGTAGTCATAAAGAAAACAAAATGGTTTGTTCTTTACGACGCATGGGCCTGAGGCCCAAAGTAAAGTATTCCCACCGATCTGAACCGATCTGAACATAAATAAAGGACTGAGTTAGAAACGTGAAGGGTAGTTGTCCACCTTCTGCTGTGGTATTGGTTCGAAATCCCGTGTCGCGCCCTGCACCATCGCGAGAGTTCGGGGGTCGCGTGGGGCGCTTGGTTGATGGATCGCCCGTAGTAGTGGCCCGGACGTCACGAGAAGCGCCTGCAATGATCGTCCGCCGCCCTTGTCAGGCGCAGTCCGTCGGATGGGCCCGAGCGTCTGGTCGCGTTTCCGGACCATCTGGCGGTTTCCGGACCAGGGGGGTCCGACGACGGTCTGCGAGATGATCCGGAAACGCGACCAGACGGGCGGTTGCGACGAACACAGCGCGGCGGACGACCATCGAAGGTGCTTTGCGAACCCTGCGGGCTAATCCTGGCGGATCTCCATCAACCAAGCGCCCGACGCGATCCCCGAACTCTCGCGATGGTGCAGGGTGCGACGCGGCATTTCGATCAAATACCACAGCACATTGTAGCAACCCTTTGCGTTTCTAACTCAGTTACTTATTTTTGTTCAGATCGGTTCAGATCCTACGCGGTCGGCGCCCCTTTACTTTAAGAAACTGGGGGGTTCATTGTGAAACTACCGGATTCTGGGATCCCGGCCGACACCCGGCCGACCGGTTTCAGTGCCTTTCCGATTTCTTAAACCCCCAACTGGATCGTACCGCGCAGTCGGTGGACTTATAGATTGGTATCTTGTCGAGTATGCGAGGCTGAAAACCCCAAGACCTTCCACAGAGGCGGACCGGGTTGTGGCGCGTTCAGGAGCCCGTGTCCTGGGACGCGTCGAGGTGTACAGCGCCTGTAAGGGGGTTTCCGAGAGGGTGCCGCCCGGCGGCTGCGGCGCGCTCGTTGCGGCGGCGCCGCTACGCACTCTTCCCCGTGCGTTTGTGTTTCTTCCCCTGACTTTTTGGTGGGGCAAGGTGTCGCCAGAATCTAGGGTTTTAACAATTTATACTGCGCCGAATGCGTTTTTCTTTCGTGCACACGGCCCTGTCGCGACGAGCTTTGCAGGTCCAAGAGGTGACCAAAAGTGCGGTCAGAGATGCGCCGGTGAGGCCGGCAAGCCTGCAGGCGCTTTTTGGAAATTGTCTAGGGTTTAGGTAAAGGATTGACCTTTTGCTTGGAATACCCGCGAATCGACACCCAAACTGATAGAACGGCTCAATAAAGTCATCCCGATTGAATGCAGTCGATTCACGCGCGATCAGATCAAACACGAATATGTGTACCGGTACACGTCCTATCGCCATACAAAAAGCCCTAACCGCACTCATGGTCACCTCGTGGACCTACGCAGTTCAGTCCCCGTGCCAAATGGGCACATTTGCTCCTCGCTAAATGTCCAAGATTGGGACATGCTTGTACGCGCGACTTATTTTTCATATTTTGATTCTCTCGATATCTACGGTCTAATAGACCCTGAGGTGGGAAATAACAACGTGCAGCGTTCTGAAACAGAGAGGTTGCGCCACACGAGAGCTTTTCGGGAATCGACGAGTTGACTCAAGGAAAAGGGACAAGGAGCAAATATGCCCAATTGGTACGGGGACTGAACTGCGTAGACTGGCAGGGGTGCAGCACTGTAGGCACTGTCGATTCTGACGGGCGCCGGATGTCCGATGCGTGGCCTGCAACCCGGACATCTGATTGGCCGCTGAAAAGAGGCGGTGTTGAGCTGGCAGAGGTCCAACAGTGCTCGAAAACGCGGTCGGTCGACCTTTTGACAGTGCACAGATGTCTCAGCTACGTGGCAACATTTCGGCCAATCAAGACTTCGGAATACCACACGTGGCACGCCTGTGGTCAGCCAACTGCGAGCAAAAACGTATATACCCCCGCGTAAATGAGTGAAATGAGGGGCGGAGTGCAGATGGCGGCGACGCTGACCTGACCGGAAGATCCGCGCGGGTTCGGTAGGGGGGGACGTCGCGCGAGGTTCAACGGAGTCCATTGGTGCAAACGTGCCGCGCGGCCCCGGTTCGACGCTTTCTGCGCGGCTCAGGGCGAGTCGTCAATGAGAATCTGCTCATTTGCTGCGAGGACCAGGTCGAACCCGCGCGAATGCTCTATCCCCCACGCTGGAGCCGGGCAACTGATCGCTTGGCACAGCGCGAGGGTATTCTGAATCCGTCTGGAGGGGCGTTTGACACAAGCGTCGCATCATCTCGAATTCGCAGTGCGGCGCCGAGCAACGCCGCGCGGGGTGCTTTCCGGCGCCTACCACGCCATGCGGTGGCTTTGACCTTGTGGCCACACGTGGACCGGTGGGAGCAGTTTATACGCACACGTGGCATCTGGTCAGACCGTTCAGTGGTCAGACAGTGCTCGAAAACGCGGTCCGTCCCGCAACCCACAGTGCTCACCGGCCGGTCGGGGAGCCCGCCGGACATCATTCAACGAGGGCTAGCGGAGATTCGCGGTTTGACCCCTCGCCGGATAAACGTTTATGAACGCGATATATCCGTATATACACGGATATGAACGTGCATGAACGGATATAACCGTGTATGAGCATTTACCCTGCACGTATTTGGCGAAAGATCGGGAATTCTCACGTGGTGACCGTTGAAAAGGGTGTAAAACCGAGACAAAAAAAAACAAAAACGAAAAACGTTTTGTGAACGTGCCGTAGACGACTGCCGGTGCGCGTATACGAACGGTAACCTTTAAACTTGGGAAAAAGAAAACAATGCACCTTCCTTGGCTAAGTCCATAAATGTTTATGTACGTTCACGGTTCATGTACGTTCATGTAGGTTCATGTACTAGTGGGCCTATGTACGTCCTTAACAAAATGCATCGAATGCGTGTCTTCCCCGATTAATCGTGCGCTTCTTAGCGGCAGCGTCAGAAGGGGGAGAGGACTTTGGCCGCATCAACCGGGCACGACGGCGAGGTATCGTTCATGGACGTCTGTGAACGTTCAGTGCAGCACTGACTCGAAACTTGCATAAACGTTCATAAACGTACTGAAAAAATCGGTGGGTGGCAAAAATAACGTTCCGTTTGTAAACGTTTATATGCGTTTATCCATCCCGCCTCGGATGGGGGGGGGAGGAGCGCGTGCGGGTGCGCAACCCACGGGCCTGACCCGTCCAGGGTCACCAGGTCGGTAGTGCGGTCGTTGCGCGGGAAGGGGGGTGGTGGGACCGAGTACATTCGGGCGCGCGCGACTCGCAAAGAGCGCGGGACCGACGCAAAAAAAACCCCGAGTGCGCGTGAAGCTCACATTTCTTTTTCCGATCGCATCTTTGGAGTTGCCCGCGGCGTCCGTGCCCGCGGCGTCCGCGCCGGCGGCGTCCGTGGCGGCGGCTGCGGCCTTGCCCTTGGCGACGGGCGGCATGGTAGACGCGGAGGCCGATCCCCGCTCCGCCCCTCCGCGCTTGTTTGCACCCATTCGCGCAACGGGTAAACAGAAAATCTGCGGCGCGGCACGTGCTGTTTTGCCTAAACTTTCGAGGGGGATAAATTCCCGTTCTGATTTGAGGAACAGTTTTATGCGACACTACTGTCATATTTCTTGAGTCACAGACCCTCAATTTGGCCGAGCCCGCGACCGGTATTCTCCGCTAGTATTGCATTCAACAGCCAATCAGATGTCCGGGTTGTAGGCCACGCATCGGACATCCGGAGCGCCAGCAATGCGCACTGAAATCGACAGTGCCTACAGTGCTGCACCCCTGCCAGTAGACGCAGTTCAGACCCGTACCAAATGGGGACATTTGCTCTTAGTCCCTTTCCTTGAGTTGACTGGTCGGTGGAAGTCCGGAATCCGGACTTGTGCGTTCGCGCGACCTTGTGAATGTATCGATTTCCGCGACCATTCCCTGGTAATAAAAGTCACCGCAGTGCGGTTGTCGCCATCGGCATCTCAGGTGACGGTGCTGGCCTGTTCCCCAGCAGGGCGCGCGACGTTCGTGGCGAGCTGGCGCACGTGGGATGCGCGTGCGTGCTGGAGAACACGCTCTGCACGCCGATCGCGCAGTCGAACACGCGCGCCTTGCCGCCCTCGCCGCCAGCGTACGAGCGCTGTTGCCCACCCAGCCGTCGAGCGGACGATCCACCATGGCGACGCCCCCCGTGAAGACAGCGTGCGGGACGGATCCCCGGCAACGGCGGGCGCCCCATCCACGGGGGGCGTCCAGTCGTCATGCTGCGTCGCCATGTCGCGTCGAGCGGCCAGAGCGCCGCGGCCGGCAGCAGCGCGGCGGCCAGAGGGCCCCGGCTCCACGAGAGGGCAAGTTGGGTGAAAATAACTGCCACAAAATCGGAAAAGCAAAACGTTCGCGTTCTGGCCTGAGAGGTAGAGGATGTGTCGCAGCGCAGAGAGCCTTTTGGGAATCGACGAGTCAACTCAAGAAAAGGGACTAAGAGCAAATGTCCCCATTTGGTACGGGGACTGAACTGTGTAGCTAGAGTTGTTGCGGGCCTGACCTGGCTAGGGGGGTAAGGAGAATGGGAAGTGAAATCCGGTTGAACACGTCCAAAATCCGCGTGAACTCTCAACTTCCTCGCCCGATCCGCGGGTTCGGGCATTTGTTTTCTGTCTGGTTCTCCAGCAACTCCAAGTTCCGCTGGGCCCGCGTAGGACCCCGGCCCCCCCTGCCCCGGCCCCGTCCGCCGCCGCCTTGGCCCCCGCCCCCGCCCCCGCCCCCGCCCCGGCCCCGGCCCCGGCCCGCGATTTCCGCGACTTCGTCAGGGAGGGGCGCATCCGCATCCTCCTCCGCCTGCATCTCGCCCTCCTGCTCCTCCTCCGCCTTCTCCTGCTCCCGCGTGTCTTCGTCTTCGTCGTCGTCGTCGTCGTCGTCCCCACCCGAGTCGGCGCCCCCCACCTCCTCGTCCTCGTCCTCGTCCTCCTTCTCCTCAGTCGCCTCCGTTGCGCCCGCGACCAACCCAGCGGCTTTCTTCTCCCGCGGCCGCGGCTGCGTAGAGCCCGACGCCATCGATCGTGACTGCGCGATGGGGTGCAGTGAATGAGAGAATGTAGCGCCGGTGTTCTAGCTCGCGCCGGCGCCCTCGCCTGACCGGCTCGCGCGCCCGCGCGGAGACGTCTCGCTGGATGTACGCCCGGAAGGAACGCCGGCGGCGACGTTCGCTGTGAGAGCGAGGACGGCGATAAAGGGGCACGCGCCACACCATGCGGTTCGAGCCTGCTTTTTGCGCACATCAGGCTTGGAGCGGTGTCGAGGTCGTTTGGTTCGACGAGTTACGACTCAAGAATTCTGTTTTGCAGTTCACGCGGATCCTTTAATCAAGAACCCGCGGATATGCCGATCACAAGTGGCCAAACTCGCGGATTGACTTCCTATTCTCCTTAGGCCGAAAGTTACATGGAGATTAGAAATTAGGATCCGCTCAGGGCAGTTTGAAGCCCAAAGTTACATGGAGATTCCGAGAAAAATCTCCAGAATTTTCTATGAATCTCCATCTCGGAGATATAGATTCGCGGAATCTATTATTCTCCGATCTCCTGAAATGGAGATTTTATACAATTTTAGACCGTCATTGACGAGTTATTTTCACCGTATGTTTCCCCGTATGCCAGCTGGCATCAGCGCGCGGCGCGGGCTTTGATTGCTCAGTCTGACCCTCAAGTGACCACTTTTCTTTTTGAAAAGCGGCGTCGCACCGTGCACCATCGCGAGAGTTCGGCGGG
>Ga0307489_10000725_pt1 | contig 20785 bp, 23 predicted proteins | sample SB12metaG_FD_202247 | JGI IMG/M metagenome (GOLD analysis project Ga0307489, IMG submission 202247) | Sea-ice brine microbial communities from Beaufort Sea near Barrow, Alaska, United States - SB 1.2 | ecosystem: Environmental > Aquatic > Marine > Coastal | place: USA: Alaska | collected...
GTCGACATCGTGCCCCACGCCGCGGCGGACCGTGACATCGCCACCTCCAGCGACTCCTTCAAACCCATCGTCGCTGCCGCCACCGAACAATCCCCAGCGTTGGCCACAGCGCACCTCGCGGCGTCACTGGCCGCCATCGTCGCCATCGACAAAAGTCTGGAGGGCCTGCTCTTTAAAATGGGAGTCACGTTCCCATCCGCGCTCTGCGGTGGGGCGGTGCAAGTTGGAACCATTGAACTGGTGTCGAAAGCGCCTATTTTCAGCGCTGGAAACTACACTACTCGATACTTTCAGCGCCTATTGTCAGCGCTGTAAACTGCAATACTCGATACTACATCGCTTTCAAGCTTTGCTCACAATTTCAACTAGCGCCCCTACGCTTTGGCATGTTTGGCATCCTGGGTCTGCTGCTCCTGACCAACGCCGTGGCGGGCGAGGAAGCGGCGGGGAATATCAAAAAGGTCTTCGCCCCCGCGCTGGGCTGGATCGCCACATGGTAGGGGGCTTATTGATAAGCAGCACTCGACCGATGTTGAATCTCCTCCACCTCCTCCGCGTCGTTATGAGCATTCACCCTGAAGGCAAGTCGTGCTCCGATGTCGGTCGGTGTGCTCTCTCGACTGACGTTGAATCTCCTCCTCCTCCTCCGCCTGTATATGAGCATTCACCCTGAAGGCAAGTCGTGCTCCGATATCGGTCGAGCGCTCACTCGACCGACGTTGAATCTCCTCCTCCTCCGCGTTTATATGAGCACTCACCCTGAAGGCCAGTCACGCTCCAATATCGGTCGAGTGCTTGTTCTCGATGACCCTCCAACATGGCTGCCCGTGTTCTACGTTCCCAGCCTGGTCGTCCTGCCGACCATCGTAGGTAAGATTGGCAGCGCCAGCCTGCTCAAGGTGGGCGTGGTGCTCACTGGTGGGTTTGTCCTGGCAGGGGGGTGAGAACAAGCACTCGACCGACAGTGAATCTCCTCCTCCGCCTCAGCTCGTCTGTATGAGCATGCACCCGGAAGGCTACCCTGAAGGTAAGTCGCGCTTCAATTTGGTTTGAGTGCTTGTAGTCAGTGACCCTCTTTCCTGACTATCGCGTTCGCCGCCATTTCCGCCAACGCCATCCGCGGCATGACGGGCACGGAGCTAAAAGCCATGCCCCCGGCAGGGCCTGGCGAATATTGCTCGCCACGTCATTTTGTTGCTCATGATATTGCTCGCCATGCCACATAACTGAAGGTAAGCGGATTCAATGTGCGTTGGATGACGTGGCGAGGAACAGCTGCCAGGCCCGGGCTCCCGGCTAAGAAAAACCCACCACCGTCGAAGGAGGTGCACATGCTATGGGCGGGCGTCGCCGCAGTCAGCCTCGCCGCGGCCGGTTTGGGAAGCGGGGATGTGGTGACGCATGCCAGCACTGCGTTCATGGTGGCGGCCACGGTGGGTGGGCTGCTGATCGGTCAGATGAAGCAGCTCAGCGGGGCGATGAATCCCATCATCACGTGCACAGTTGTGGCCAACGCAGGTGCGTTGGTTGTCTCACACCCGTCCCCGTACCTGTCCCCACGCTCATCTCGTCGCTAAACCTGTCCCCACACTTGTCCCTTGCGTGAGACTGGCGTCCTTTCAACTAAAAACTACGCGATACTGACCTCCTTTCGACTTGAACCTGCATGTGCAGGCGCCGCGTTGCTGGGAGTTGTCAACGGAGCTGGGTACTTCGGCGTCCTGAAAGCGTTCAAGACTGGGCAGGGGGGTCATTGAGAACGAGCACTCGACCGAGGTTGAAATTTTCCTACTCCTCCGTATAGTCTGCACGTCCGTATGAGTAGTCACCCTTAAGGTAAGTCATGCTCCAATCTCGGTCCAGTACTTGTTATCAAAGACCCTCCCACCGGGGTGGGTTGCACCGGCACCAACCTGGGTGCTCTGGGCTCGGGCGACATCCTTAGCGCTTTCCTTGGCAGCGTGATTCTGTCCTTCTCCTTCAAGCTGTACGAGGAGCGTGCCATCATCCAGAGGCACGCCGTTGAGATCTTCGGGTGCCTCGTGTCCACCTCCTTGTTTGCAATGTACCTGACGGTAGGGCATGGCATGTATTGCCCGCCACGTGATCGACATTCATCCCGAACCCTCCTGTCTTCAGTAACATGGCATCCAAGGACGCAGCGAGCTATGTGGCGAGCTATACAAACAAGGCCAATTGCCAGCCTCGTGATACATTGCGTATGAATCCTCGTTTCTTGTGTTATCTGGCATCCTGTGACGTGTTCAGCACAGCATATCTGCCAGGCCCAACCTGACGGCGTTTGCGGGTAAAGCGGTCGGACTGGCACCGGCCCTCGCGCGCGCCCTGGTGCCGCGCTCCGTCACGGTCGCCCTCGCCATCCCGGTCACCAACCTCCTGGGTCACCCGGAGATGGTCCCTGTGACGGCCGCGGTAGGGCCTGGCACATGTTGCACGCCACGTCATAGGATGCCATTTTACTCAAGAAACGGGGGTTCACAATGCAACAGATGACGTGCCTTGCAACATTGCGACGTGACGGGCAATATGGGGACCTGACCAAACTTGCTCACACGAATATTGGCACCTGGCCAAATAGGCTTACACCGATATGGGTCCCTGACCATACAGGCTTACGCCGATATGGTCACCTGACCAAACATGCTTACATCGCCAGGCCCTATACGGCGGCGGTGGTCCTCACGGGCCTGCTTGGTTCCTCACTGTTGTTTCCCATCCTGAAGATGGTGAAGGCTGGGGACCCAATCACGCGCGGGCTCGCCACCTCATCGAGCGCGCATGGCCTGGGCACAGCCGCACTGGTCACTAAGGAGCCCGAGGCGTTACCTTACTGCGCGCTAGGCGGGGCCTTACACTCGTCCACTCGTCGGCTCAACCTGAGCCGTTTTTACCACTGCAACCACGCAACATATCCCACAATAAGTGCATACGATACGCTGAGCAGTGAACGAGTGTTAGTCCCTGGCGCTGGGTTACGCTCTCTCGGGCATCATCACCTCGGTCCTGGCTTCCGTGCCCATGATCCAAGCAGGGGGGTTGGTGAGAACCAGCACTCGACCGACGTCGACTCTCCTCCCCCTCATCTGCGCAGCCGTATGAGCATTCATCCTGAAGGTGACTCATGCCCCCATCTCGGTTCGAGTGCTTGTTCTTAATGACCCTCCTGCCCATTCACCGTGAAGATGAGTCATGCTCCGATCCTGGTCGAGTGCTTGTTCTCAATGACCCTCTTGCCACAATCACACACAATGTAAGTCATGCTCCGATCTATATTCAATCGCTTCTTCTCAGCGGCCCTCCTGCCAGGCCAGCCTCATCGCCATCACCGCGTGATTTCAGTCAGTGAATATAGACAGGCAGGATGCTGCCGATGTAGTCACGGGTTGGTTTTTTTATTTCAGTTTTTCAGCGGATGACCGTATCAGTCATCCTCAAAGATGACCATATGAGTCTAGCGAAGATGACCATATCAGTCATCATCGCTACAGTTGCAGAGTAATACTCGTCATGTTTATAGTGATCCTCCAGACCTGAAGCCCCAATACTGGTAGCATAAAGCTACTTTTCTAATACACAGGGAGTGTTTTCCCGTAGTAAGATGGCTAATAAATGAGCCCTTTATTAGGTTCATAGTTCATAGGTGCATGGTTGATGTAGCTCTAGTATGTTTTAAATGTTTCCTCAAGTCCGTCTATGCTGCAAGTCTCACCATCAAGCATATTGTAAAAGCGAGTTCGATGCATTTGCAATCGGGTCAACACCGCGCAGTACGGTATGCCGCCGCGCCGCCACTTTGATTCGGGCGCCTAGCATGTGACAGGGGTAAGGGCGGAAGCCTGGTGCTTCCGCATACACGCGGGAAGGAATTGTCTCTCTCCCGGGTGCGACATGTGGTGCGATATGTGGTGGATGACGTGGTGAGCACCCGTACGTTATGTGGTTGGTGACGTGGCTAGCACTACCGGTACAACAGAGACCGGCGCCCGGAGTGACGTATGACACGGGAGCGGGAGCACCGGTACACATGTGGTGGATGACATGGCGACTTGCCAGCACCGGTAAATTTGTCAGCGGTTGATGACGTGGTGAGCACCGGTACCGGGTAGATTACTGGCGAGCATCGGTACACTGTGTGGTGGATGACGTCGTTGGCGGGCACTGGTAAACTACGTGGTGCATGACGCGGCGAGCACCGATTGCCTTTGTGGTAGATGACGTGTCGATGACCGGTACGCTATGTGGTGGATGACGTGGCCGATAACTCCCAAAACTGTGCTTGCAAGGTGGGCAGCCTGAATGGCCATTGCGCCTACGCCTTTGACCGTCACCCCTTGCTCAGCTAACATCAAACCAAATTCAGTACCCATAAGTCTGTCTTATCGGTTATATAAACACGACATATTCGCTCGACATCCAAGCATTTCATTTTCCGTTCATACCACCTTGAATATAGTGATACCCATTAGAACTCAAGCAGGGTTGGGCGAGATTAGTACTGGGCTGAGGAATCGGCCGGGAATCCCTCGTGACGGAATGTTTTTGCTTTTGTCGATGGTGTCACCGCCACCGCCACCCACACGGTCATCTCATCGTCATCGGGGACGTGTTTGTTGACAGGAGAGCACGGAGACATGTGCTGTGCGTTTAGCGTGGTGAAGCATGGCTGAGGTGTGATGTGGGCGTGAGCCGGCCACGAGGCGTCACGAGCGTGGCGGCGATGGCGGCGGCATGGCGGATAGCGGGCAGGGCAATCACACGCTCGCCCCTACCTTGCCATCGACCCAAAAACGAGTCCACTGCGCTCCTATAACATGAATGGCGGTGATGTGAATCGCCACCGCCAGGACCTGGAGCCGCCGCCGCCATCACGGTTTCCTCGTGATTGGGCGATAATTGGTATTCCCGTGATAAAACTGATAAATAATATGAATGTTTGGTGGACACCACAGGAATCAAGGCCTGCCTTGCACAGTGCTATCAATCAACCCATGTTGACCCAGCCGTAAGGGCCGCTCTGGACGCGTCATGCTATTGCCTATTGCCTAGCTAGTACAGTGCTAAAATATATAGTCGACCCACCCGTTCGCAGCACATCGAGCTGCGGCAGAGCTTCCGCGTCGCGCCATCCACCTGCACATCCGGCCGCTCTACAGTGCCATCACGCTGACACTGATGTCTACCAATCCCCGTAAGTCTATTGGTTATTGCCTAGCTGTAGCAGAATGCTATACTAGCAATAGTTGACCCAGCCGTCTCCGACGTCATCCAGAGAGGGCAGCTCTTCAGCGTCTCGCGAAATTGCAAACAAATCTAGCGCCACGTCCTCCGTCTCCTCCTCTATCCCTACCCGCAAGATTGCGCTCATGACCCGAATTTTCACAACAGCAAATTGCGCTGCCTCAAGCAAGGCGGGGAGAGCGTCGGCGCCCGCCCGGTGCTAGGGACTGATGGATAGTTCTCGCCAGGTAATGTGATTCCATGCAATTCAAACGGGGGGTCTACAATGTGGAGCATGACGCAACTGGTATCATCTGTCCAGTCTGATTAAGAAATGAGGGTCTAAAATTTACAGGATGACCTGGCAGGCAATATCCGTCAAACCGAACTCAAGGAACCAGGGTCTGTAATGTGGCGGATGACGTGGCGAGCACTATCCATCAGTCCCTGCCCGGTGCGCCGGCGCGGGGTTGCAGATGAGCGCTAATCCACCGTGTGCAAGGCACTCTGTCAGGCAGCGCACGACTCCATCCGACATGCCTCGCTCGTGCACCACATCCGCACCTAGGATGACGTCAAAGCGTCCTGACACATCGCCGACATTCTCGTTTGAGTTTGAAATTATTTTGGGTTTGCCGCCGCGCAGCCACGCCTCCGATGAGTTGAGTTTAGCGCGCAATGTGGGCAGCAACGCCTCTTCGTCTTCCTCATACTAAGGCCTCGCGTATATCGCCCGACAAGACATTTAACGCATGTTAAACCCTCGCTTCGCGTGTTAGATGGCATCCAATGACGTGGCGAGCAATATATGCCAGGCCCGACCCAGTCCAATGACGCGGCGGCACAGCGGGAGGCGATGAGCGGCGCCAGTCCGAACATCTCCTCCGCCGCCTCCGCCCCAAACCAGGATCTTACACTCGTCGACTATTCGACTCACTGTTCGCACTGTTTGTGAGATACGTTGGGTGGCGTCAGTCTGTCAGTGACAAGAGCGGCTCAGGTTGAGAAGTGGACGAGTACGTGGGACAGGGCGAAAGCCTGGTGCCTCCTTATATATGCGTAAGCGTCTGTCTCACTCTGAGATGTAAACGATTGGAAGCCCCTGCCCCAAACATCTCCGCCGCCGCCGCCGCTGCCGCGGCCTCCTCCGCCGCCGACCCAGCCCCTGGCATCGGCGCCCCAAACCATTCCTAGGACCGAACAAACGCTTCTCTGCTACGTCTGGGATGCCGTTTACATCGAGCAAAGAGAGTCTGGAAACGTGGGGGATGTCGTGGAGGGCAGTATTTGACTCAGCCCTATCCCCCCTCCATGTCTCAGGATGTCAGTAGACTCAATAAATCAGGGCCTGCAACTGCGGTGGATGAGATGGCAGCCCTACCCCGCCTCCCCGCCGCGCATTATACGCCAGGTTCCGCACCGCGTTACTATCCACGTCCGTTAGCGCCACCCTGGATGCGCCACACGCCGCCGCCGTCAGCCCCGGTGCCCCCAGCCCCGCTCCAACCTCCAACACCTCCCTCCCCACCACCAACTCGGGATGCCGGGACAACCATCGACTGAGCACCACCCCCCTGTGTAGGGACTGATGGATAGTGCTCGTCACGTCATCAAACATACTTTGAACCCTGGTTTCTCGAGTCAAAGGTCAGACTATGACGTGGCGAGCACTTCCTATCATACCCTACCGCTGTGCCAGACGATGTTTGGAATGGATTTGACTTCGCCCCCCATGCCCGCCTCTAGGGTCTGACAGGTGATGCTCGCCACGTCATGTGATTCCATTGAAATCAAGAAACGAGGGTCTACAATGCGGAGGATAACGTGGCAGGCATCGGGCCTCACAGATAAATGTTCACCACGTCATGTATTTCCATTTAACGCAAGAAACGGGGGATCTACGATGTGGAGGATGAGGTGGCAGGCATTATCTGTCAGGACCTACTCGCCTCGCGAACATGTCGCAGTCGAAACGTCAGCGGCGCGCCCATGCCCCCGATGCGGAGGGTGGAGAATGTGGGTTCTTCGATGGCACCGCGAGAGGGGAAGGAGGAACCCGGCGCCAGGGACTAACAGATGTCGCGTAGAGCTCAGTGTTTAGGGCCGTTATCGCCGTTGACATGGCGAACTGGTACTACACCGCTATGACAAGTCCAAGGGCGCCAAGCATGTGGTGTTGAGCACGACGTCATGGCTGGCACCTGAGTCTGGCAGATATTGCATGCCACGTCTGAGGATGGTATTCGACTCCATAAACGAGAGATGACAATGCGATGGATGACTCGGCGGGCTTTATCTCCCCGGCCCTACCCGGCGGGCACGCGGCGGTGCAAGCGCACATGGCATCTGCCGCCGCCGCCACCACCGACTCGTCCTCGTGCGACACCAGGCGCATGAGCACGCCGTGGCCGTGCGCGGCGCCCAACGCCGCGACGAACTCCTCATCGTCCTCGACGAGGGCAGTCACCTCCTCGAGTGCCGTGAGTATCCGCGCCGCTGCCGCCGCCGCCGCCGCCTCCGCCGCCGCCGCCTCCGCCGCCGCATCCCTCTTCTCGTCGCTGCCGCTTTCGCCGCTGCCGCAGCCTCCGCCGCCGCCGCCGTCGCTGCCGCCGTCGCCGTCGCCGCGTCTGACTGTGTTTTCGAACCCCCGAAGCCTCGCCACCAGTGCCCGGGCGACCTCAACCATCGTCTCCCAATACGCGGCATCAGGGCCAGCGGCGGAGTCGGGGGTGGGCGACGCCGCGTCGCCGTCGTGTGTGCGGACATCTGTCATCGGACGCACGTGAGGCGGCGCCTCGTCGTTCGGTCTGGAGTTGGCCCTCCCGAAATGCAAAAGTTCACTTGGCAAGAACCAGGAGACAAACGGCACCCAAATCCTTCCTCAACGCTCAACTTAGAAGTCAGTTTGACCTAAAATGCGCCTTCGAACGCGGACACTTTCCCGTTGGCTCGACGACGCTGCAACCATGTATTCCCGAGCCAGCAAGCGGCGCGGAAGTGGAAGCGCTAGCGGCGTGGGCGCGGGAGCGGCGGGGGCGGAGGGGGCGGGGGGTGGAGGCGCTGCCGCGGCCTTGCTGGAAGAGCGGTGGGAGCCGGCATCCCAGCGGTGGGCCGCCCGAGCATCTGTCGCCCGGGTACGGCGCGGGGTACGACGCCGGGTTCCAAGCCGGGCTCCTCGCCGCGGCGCGGGGCTGCACGCCGCCGGTGCCGCCGCCGCCGGTGGCGGCCGAGGGGGGCGCTGGCGCGAGCGCGCCCCAGCCCGCGCGCCCGCCATTTATCGCGCTGCTCGAGGACTTCCCCGACCTCCTCCAGAAAGAGGTGCTCGAGCGCCTAGATCCGCCTAGACCCGTGGGCGAACGGGGCGCGCGGTCCGAGCCGCGGTGAAGCGCTCAGGCCTGCCTCGAGTCGGCGGCAGCGCGCAGGAGCCGCGGGTCGGCATCGCGGCGTTTTGCCAGTCCCCCGCGACGTTCATCTGGGCCGTGCTGAACGGCTGCGATTTGGGGTTGGAGCATGCGGACATCTGCGCAACTCTCGCTGCGGGCGGTCAACTGGAAGTGCTGCAGTGGGCGCGGGAGCAAGGCGGCCCGTTGAACGAGTGGACGTGTGCAGGCGCCGCTGGCAGCGGTCATCTGGAGGTGCTTCAGTGGGCGCGGGAGCACCACTACCCGTGGGATGCGGCGACCTGTAAGTACGCCGCTGGAGGCGGGCACCTCGAGGTATTGAGGTGGGCGCGGGAGCACCATTGTCCGTGGGATGAGGAGACATGTGAGTTTGCCGCTGATGAGGGGGAATTGGAGGTGCTGCGATGGGCGATCGAGCACGGGTGTCCGGGCGGCGAGCACTTCGCGCACCATTTGACCTGAACGTCCAACCCCCACCATGCAGGCCTCGGGTCATGGCGCGAGCCTTGCTTGTTGCGGGTTCATAGATGTGGAATGAGATTGTGACATCGACACATCGTCAGGAGTGAGATAGGACCTAGAGTGACAGTTTGTCCCTTCGAAACATACCGTTCCACAGTTTACGAGCATCTTCTGTAGTACTCAGTATTCCGCGCTACTGTCGAGCTATCGCGAGCCTCCTCCGCCCTATCGCGGCGCCCGGCATCGATCGGTCACGAGATGCACCGCGCCCCAACTGTTTGGCCCTCCGGTGCGCCAAGGGGAGGGGCGGGGTTTCAGGCGCCTCAAGAGGCTCAGATGACGTGGCGGGCCTTAGTACACTGCGTGGGTGGATGACGTTACGAGGCCCCGTACATTGGGTGGCTGGCTGACCCGCCGAGCACCAGTAAACTGCATTGGTGGATGACGTGGCGAGCACTGGTACACCATGGGGGTTGGGGGACACGGACGCATTGGCGGTTGGCTGCATGGCCAGCAATCGTGGCTAGGGCGAGCAGGGTGGCGGCGGGTGGTCGGGTGGTGGTTATTTCCGACACGTTCACATCGTGCCATTCTGGCGTGTCGTCACAAATCAGGTCACGCGCGTTTTACATAAATCGCTGCTAGCCTTTTCTGTATCTTTTGCAGGACTGCTTCCGTGCAACATTAAACATGCGTTAGTCCCTCACAGGCACCAGTCACGGCGAGGGCGAGTAAGGACGGTGATTTCCTGGTTCAAGACATGTCCGCATTGTAGCGATATACCGTGCTGTTACAAAGCGGCGCCCGCACGTGTCACAACAATCACAAGCATTTTCCACCAAAGCATCCCATGAGGTTCATCGAAGCCAAACATGCACGTATGGTGAGCATCATACCAGCCCCAACCACCACACCTCGTCTGGTCGATGCAGTGCCGAGGCGCGGCGTTGTTTGAGTATATGCCGCATGTCACGCGGACAAGCGAGGGAGGCACTCTTTAGAGTCAGAGAAACGCTTCCGAGTGTTTGAGGAGGCACCAGGCTTTCGCCCTGGCCCCCGAGGGAGGCACTCGTGCTATTCTGACTGCTGCCGCACCCATGCCAGGGTTTCTGGGTGGTTCCGGGAGCCGAGTTCACACTCTCGCTTATCCCAGGGGCAATGGTGCTCCCGGGCCCATTGCAACACCGCCAAGTGCCCGCCCTCAGCGGCTGCCTGACACGTGATCATCCCCCACGGGCAGTGACCCTCCCGCGCCCACTGCAGCACCGCCATGTGCCCGCCCCAAGCGGCGTCTACACAGGTGGCCTCATTCCACGGGCAATCGTGCGCCCGCGCCCACTGCAACACCTCCAGGTGCCCGCCCTCAGCAGCGGCAGCACAGGTGCCCTCGTTCCACGGGCAATGGTTCTCCCGCGCCCATTGCAGCACCGCCAGATGCCCGCTACGAGCAGCGTTGACACACGTTAACCCATCCCACGGGCAATGGTGCTCCCGCGCCCACTGCAGCACCGTCAGGTGCCCACCCTTAGCGGCGCATGCACACGTCCGCTCGCCCCACGCACAATCCTGCTCCCGCGCCCACTGCAGCACCGCCAGGTGCCCACGCGCGGCGGCATTCTGGCACGTCCTCTCGCCCAACGGGCAGCCGTGCTCCCGCGCCCACTGTACAGGGGCTTACACTCGTCCACTTCTCAGCTTAACCTGAGCCGTTTCTGACACAAAATACACCCTAGATACCCCCTAGTACCCCCTGATACCTCCTAAACACTGCCTAAACAACCCCTAGGTGCACCCCTATACCACAGAAAGCGCTTAAGTTTAGCCGAAAAGTGGACGAGTGTAAGCCCCTGCCACTGCAGCACCGCCAGGTGCCCGCCGCGCGCAATGCTGTTGCACGTCCTCTCTGTCCACGGGCACCCGTTCGCCTTCGCCCACGCCAACATCTCGACGGACGCGACAAACCTTCGTGATTTGAGAAGCTCCGCGCCTTCCTTCCCCGCGCGGGGCAAGCCGCGGGACACCACCGCCGCCAGCCACGGCTTGCCCACCCGCGAGAGCAGCGCGTGGTCCGTGGGGTCCAGCTGTGCAAGCACCAACCCCAGGAGGTCGGGCCACTCCTCGAGCAACGGCTCGAGCAGCTCGCTGGGGGCGTCGTCGTCGTCGACGTCAGGGGCTGCCAACGCCACCGCCCCGGCGCCATCGGTTGTTGCGCCCGCGCTCGCTCCACCTTCGCCGCCGCCCGCACCTCCACTGCCGAGCTCGCCGGGCGCGGCGTCGCCGTCGGGCGGAACCTGGGCCAGATCTTCGAGCGACGGCCCGAGCAGCTCGCTTCGAGCATTGCTCTGGGGATGAGCTGTGCGCGCGCGGCGGCTTCCTCCCGGAGATATGGCTAGGCAGGTATTGCTCGCCACGTTACAGGATGCCGTTCCACTCAAGACACGGGGGTCAAGATGCGTTAAGGGCAAGCTCTGGCCGGCCTTACCGGCATTGCTCGGGGGGTGCCCACCCAGCTCCTCCACGAAAGCCCCGTCGCTCGCTCCACCCCCACCCACACCTTCACCCGCTATCATCCCGCCGCCGCGCATCCTGCCGCGTGTATTCATGCGCGACGTTGTCTAAGACTGGCTACCGAGCGTGGCGCCTGAACGTACGCGTGCTGCGCGTTGTGGGATGTGGGACGCGGCTGGAGTAAATAGAGCTCTACGCGGTCTTGATTTGCTCTCGAAGTGCGAACTCACGTCTTCAACCCTAATTTGTGAGGTTTCGCTCGATGCGGCTCATTTTCATACGCTCGCCCTCACTCTGCCGTGAGCTCGACAGCGTGAAGTGATGACGACCCGCGCCAGCAAGCGGCGTGGTGGTGGGAGCGCGGAAGGCGGCGTGGGCGCAAGAGCGGCGGGGGCGGTGGGGGCGGGGGGGAGCGCTGCCGCGGTCTCGCTGAACGGGGCTGGGGGTGCGGGCGGGGAAACCAGCGATGGGCCGCCCGAGCATCTGTCGCCCGGGTACGGCGCGGGGTACGACGCCGGGTTCCAAGCCGGGATACTCGCCGCGGCGCAGGGCCGAGCGCCGCAGTCGGGGTCGGCGCAGGGGCCGGCCGCGGCCGAGGGGAGCGCCGGCTGGAGCGCGCCCGAACCCGCGCGCCCTCCAATCCTCGCGCTGGTTGAGGACTTCCCCGACCTATTTCAGAAGGAGGTGCTCGAGCGCCTGGACCCCCATCGATCGCGCTCTGCTCGGGCGCACGGGAAGTGCCGTCCGCACTGCGGTGACGCGCTCAGGCCTGCCGCGCGTCGGCGGCAGGGCGGAAGAGCCGCGGGTCGGCATCGCGTCATTCTGCCAGTCCCTCTCGACGTTCGTCTGGGCTGTGGCGAACGGCTGCCCGTGGCAACGTGCAATCACCTGCAACACTCTCGCCGGGGGCGGTCACCTGGCGGTGTTACAGTGGGCGCGGGCGCATGGGTGCCCGTCGAGCGCTCATACATGTACGCTCGCCGCAGCGGGCGGGCACCTGGATGTGTTGAGGTGGTTGCGGGAGCAAGACTGCCCTTGGAGCAATATGACGTGCTCACGCGCCGCCGCGGGCGGGCACCTGGAGGTGTTGAGGTGGGCGCGGGAGCATGGCTGCCCGTGGAACTCTGATACATGATCGGACGCCGCTGGGGGTGGGCACTTGGAGACATTAAGGTGGGCCCGGGAGCAAGGCTGCGAATGGGACGAGTGGGTTTGTGCGATCGCCGCTTGGCGCGGGCACCTGGAGGTGTTGCAGTGGGCGCGGGAGCACGATTGCCCGTGGGATGAGGATACCTGTGTGTACGCCGCTCAGACAGGGTACCTGGAGGTGTTGAAGTGGGCGCGGGAGCACCACTGCCCGTGGGATGAGAGGATGTGTTTGGGGGCCATTGGAAACGGGCGTTGGAGGGTTCTGCGATGGGCAATAGATCACGGGTGTCCGGGCGGCGAGCATCACGCGCACCATTTAAGCTGAACGCCCAACCCCCACCTTGCAGGCCTCGGGTCAAAGCGCGAGGCTCGCTCGTTGTGGAAACATAGACATGGTATCGGATGGGGACTCCGCGAGCGATGTGTGCTGTAGCATTCGATCAGACCGTCATCGAAACAGCTTTTGTAGTCATCAGTGTTCCGCATTACTGTCCAGTTATCGCGAGTCTCCCCCTCCCTAGCTTGGCGCCAGGCGTCGTTCAGTCACGAGAATAAGCGCGGACTTCTGAAGCAATATCCAGTCGCTCCCGTCAGCGTCCGCGGCAGGAGGGGGCGCTGGCTCGGCAGCCGCCGCCCCCGCCGTCGCCTGCGCGCCTGATGGTTCCAACGCTCGTCACACAGCGGGTTCCGCGCGTTTCACGAAATTCGATCTTATCATATCCTGTGTCAGTTGTTTCGCAGAATTGCTTCAATCAAAAGACAAACTACGTCGTTCCTCCATGGCCATAAATCGCGGCGAGGGCGAGTAAGGGTGGAGGTTTGCGCATCAAGACATGTACACATCGTAGAGTGATCTAACGTGTCATCACAAATCGAGATTCGCGCGTTTCCCAGCAATCACTTGCAAACTCTTCGCTAAAGTTAACGCTCATCGAGCCTGCAGGCGCATATATGGTGAGCATTAAACCAACCCCGTCCGCCAAACTGGTCTGGCACTGTGGTGATGTGCTGGTACTAGAGCTACGATAAACCACTCCCCGACATTTTACAAAGTAACAGGTACGCGTTTGGCGGGTGTCAGCATTTCCCCGAACCATCGCAGGGTGTAGCTAGGCTATCTACAAGTATGGGTCATCATTATTCGACTGGTCTGGCGTTGTAAGTGCCGCCATGCATCAATTTGTGTAAGGATTGTGAGCGAGTTGAGCCGTCACCCACTGCGCAACCTCCGCGTGCCCTTCCTCATCTGCTTCTCGTGCACACTGGTCCGCATTCCACGGACAGCCGTGCTCCCGCGCCCACTGCAGCACCGCCAGGCGCCAGGGGCTTACACTCGTCCACTTCTTAGCTCAAATTCAGCCATTCTGACACAAAAACACACCCTACTCACCCCGTGACACTCCCTTACACCCTCAAAACCACCCCTAAACCACCCCCAAACGCACCCCCTGTCCCACAAGCAGTGCTAAAGTTGAGCCGAAAAGTGGACGAGTGCAAGCCCCTGCCAGGCGCCCGCCCCCAGCGGCGAACCTACAGGTAGCCTCATCCCACGGGCAATTATGGTGCTCCCGCGCCCACTGCAGCATCTCCAGGTGCCCACCCTGAGCGGCGTATGCACACGTTGACGGGCCCCACGGGCAGTGGTTCTCCCGCGCCCACTGCAGCACCGCCAGATGCCCACCACGAGCAGCGTGCCCACACGTAGACTCATCCCACGGGCAGTCCTGCTCCCGCGCCCACTGTAGCATCGCCAGGTTCCCGCCCGCAGCGGCATTTCTGCACGTGCTCTCGCTCCACGGGCAGCCATGCTCCCGCGCCCACTGTACAGGGGCTTACACTCGTCCACTTCTCAGCTCAACCTGAGCCGTTTCTGACACAAAATACACCCTGGATACCCCCTAGTACCCCTTGACACTCTAAACACTCCTGACGAACCCTGAATGCACCCCCTGTCCCACAGAAAGCGCTTTAGTTTTGCCAAAAAGTGGACGAGTGTAAGCCCCTGCCACTGTAGCACCGCCAGGTGCCCGCCACGCGCGATGCGGTTGCATGTCCTCTCCGTCCACGGGCACCCGTTTGCCTTCGCCCAAGCCAACAACCAGGGGCTTACCCTCGTCCACTTTTCAGCTCAACTTGAGCGCTTTGCATGGGATAGGGGGTGCGCGTAGGGGTTCGGTAGCCCGTGTTAAGGGGGTGGTAGGGGGTGTTTAGGGTGTGTAGGGTGTTTTCTTGCGTCAGACACGGCTCAAGTTGAGCTGAAAAGTGAACGAGTGTCAGCCCCTGCCAACATCTCGACGGACGCGACAAACCTTCGTAGCTTGAGCAGCACCGCGCCTCTCTTACCCGCGCGGGGCAAGCCGCGGGACACCACCGCCGCCAGCCACGGCTTGCCCACCCGCGAGAGCAGCGCGTAGTCCGTGGGGTCCAGCTGTGCAAGCACCAACCCTAGGAGGTCGGGCCACTCCTCGAGCAACGGCGCGAGCAGCTCGCTGGGGGCGTCGTCGTCGTCGGGGGCAGCCAACGCCACCGCCCCGGACCCATCGGTTGTTGCGCCCGCGCTCGCTCCGCCCCCGCCGCCGCCCGCACCTCCACCGCCTGGTAGCTCGCCGGGCGCGGCGTCACCGTCGGACGGATCCTGGGCCAGATCTTCGAGCGACGGCCCGAGCAACTCGATGTGAGCATTGCTCGGGGGGTGAGCTGTGTGCGCGCGACGGGTTCCTCCCAGACATAGAGACATGCAGTCATTGCCCGCCACGTCACAGGATGCCGTTAAACTCAAGACACGGGGTCAAGATGCGTGGCGGGCAAGATCTGCCAGGCCCAACCGGCATTGCTTGGGGGGTGCCCACCCAGCTCCTCCCCCGAAGCCCCACCGCTCGCTCCACCCGCACCCGCTATCATCCCGTCGCCGCGCTCCGTGCCGCGTGTATCCATGCGCGACGTTGTCTCAGCCTGGCACCCGAGCGTGGCGCCTGCACGTGTGCGTGCCGCGGAGTTGTGGCAACCTGGAGTAATGCGCTTTATTCGATATTTTCGAGAAACCTTGGAGACCTTCGTCACTTTTCAACCCTAACTTTGGGAGGTTTCGCGTCGCGCTTGACATTTCAACACGCTCACCCTTCCCCGTGGGCTTGAAGGCGCGTGATGACGACCCGAGCCAGTAAGCGGCGTGGAGGTGGAAGCGCTGGCGGCGGCGTGGGAACCAGAGCGGCGGTGACGGCGGCGGAGGGGGCGGGGATGGCGGGGGGGAGCGCTGCCGTGGTCTGGCGGGATGGGGACGGCAGTGGGGGCGGTGGGGGCGGGGAAACCACCGGTGGGCCGCCCGAGAATCTGTCGCCCGGGTACGGCGCGGGGTACGACGCCGGGTTCCAAGCCGGGCTCCTCGCCGCGTCGCGGGGAAGTGTGTCGCCGCCGGGGCAAGCACCGGGGGCGGTGGCGGTCGTGGGGGGCGCCGGCGCGAGCGCGCCCGAACCCGCGCGCCGGCCATTTCTCGCGCTGCTCGAGGACTTCCCCGACCTCTTCCAGAAGGAGGTGCTCGAGCGCCTGGATCACGTCGACCTTGCACTTCTCGGCCGGACGGGGAGCGCGGTCCGCACCGCGGTGAAGCGCTCGGGCTTGCCGCGCGTCGGCGGCAGCGAGGAGGAGCCGCGGGTCGGCGTCGCGGCGTTTTGCCAGTCCCCCCTGACGTTCGTCTGGGCCGTGGTGAACGGCTGCCCGTTGGAGTGTGCGAACATTTGCGAAACTCTCGCTGAGGGCGGGCACCTGGAGACGCTGCGGTGGGCGCGGGAGCAAGGCTGCGCGTGGGACGAATGGACGTGTATGCTCGCCGCTGAGGGCGGGCACCTGGACGTGTTGAGGTGGGCGCGGGAGAACGGCTGCCCGTGGAATGAGGAGTACTCCCTCGAGCACACCTACAACTGTTGTGCACGTGCTGCGCTGGGCGGGCACCTGGAGGTGCTGAAATGGCTTCGGGAGAACGGCTGTGAATGGGACGAGTGGACGTGTGCGTGGGCCGCTGAGGGCGGTCATCTGGAGGTGCTCAAGTGGGCGCGGCAGCACGGCTGCGAATGGGAGGAGGAGTACATCGAGGGCTCGGAAAGAGACAGTTGTGCACATGCCGCTGAGGGCGGGCACCTGGAGGTGCTGATGTGGCTTCGGGAGCACGGCTGCCCATGGACTGAGAAGACATGTGCGTCCGCTGCTCGGTGCGGGCAGCTGGAGGTACTGAGGTGGGCGCGGCAGAACGACTGCCCGTGGGATGAAAGCACGTGTGAACGGGCCGCTCTGGGCGGGCACTTGGAGGTGTTGAAGTGGGCGCGGGAGCACAACTGTCCTTGGGATGCGAAGACGTGTGAGAACGCCGCTTACAATGGGCACCTGGAGTTTCTGAAGTGGGCGCGGGAGCACAACTGCCCGTGGGACTCGGAGACGCGACGAAAAGCCCAGCTGCGCGGGCACTGGGCGGTGCTGAGGTGGGCACAGGAACACGGTGCTCCATAAGTCGCGCACACGCCGTTAGCTGCACTCAATAATTGCGTGGCGCTGCACTGTGCTTTGGAGAAAATATGATATACATTCACACACACAAACGAATAGCTCTGATGCTTTGAAATGGTGGATCGGTCTCATCAATGCTCACGATGTGAGCGCCTCGGGGCTCGATGAACGTTGGTAAAATGATGAAAAACACACAAACAATGGTGCCTCCTCTCTCGCTCGAGCGGCGCGACCGCTTGAGAATCTCGGCATTTTATGAATACGTTCACAGACTTCTCGACTAGGGTGAATACATGTTAGCTAAAGAAAAGACCCAATCGGTGCCTGGTTGTCAGCCAGCGATGGAAAGGTTGACAAAAGTCGGCGAATTCCAAAATATGGGGAGAGAGTGATTCAATCCAGTGCTAGTCCTCATCCCGTACAATCAACAATATCAATAAATTGTTTTTCCTTCCTCCCCCATCCCCACCCACTTCTAAGGCTATCATATCAATAAGCTATTGACGCGACCCTCAATCACTCGAGCGGCGCGTCAGGCTTGACTATGTCAGCGTACGCCCAGGCGTGCGCGTTGAGCCACTCATGCGCCGCGTTCCGCAGAGAGATGTTCGGTCGCAGGTGGTAGCGGCGCAAGTTGGATTTGGAAGCATAGTTCAAAAGCGATTCATCACATTCTAGCTTCAAGCTCTGAAACCAAGCGCGGCCAATCCGAGGTGAATCCGGGGTCAAGCTGAGGTCAAGCTGGGGTCAAGCTGGGATCAAGCTGGGGTCAAGCTGGGGTCAAGCTGGGGTCAAGCTGGGGTCAAGCTGGGTTCAAGCTGGGGTCAAGCTGGGGTCAAGCTAGGGTCAACCCGGGGACAACCTGGGGTCAACCCGGGGACAACCTGCACTGCCATACCAGGTCCGACTCCCGCAGCGGGGCGCGCGTGATGGGGTCAAACTTGCTCTTCCGCAGATGCTCCAGGGAGCAGGGTCATTGCAGACAAATCCTCTTTGAGTGTAAATCCCACACAATACCCGATCGGCAAAGCTTTGATCGGCGCAGATAGTTTGTCAAACCAGGCATTCTGACTGAACTCAAGAAACGACGATTTACAATGGACCGTCGGCGAAGCCCACGATCGGCGAAGCCATTTCGGCGATTTACCCCGTCACAGAGACAGCAATTCTGTGAGGGATTCCAAAGAAAAAAGAACAAGCACTCGAACCAAGGTCAGACGTGCCCGCACGACTTACCTTCAGGGTGAACGCTGATAAGTGGAGGAGGAGGAGAAGATTCAACGTCGGCCAAGTGCTTGTTCTCAATACGCCCCATACCAGGATTGACAGGCGCTCGTAGGAGTGTCCCGATGGGGCCGACACCGGGTCGCGGAAAACCTCGAAGGTGAGCTTGCAGCAGAATGAGTCGGGTGGGTCCTCTTTATAGCGACGCAAGTTGAAATTGAAAGCACGGGTTGAAAGCGTTTCATCAAATTTGGCTACAAGCGCTGACACCAAGCGCGGTTGACCCGGGGCCAAGCTGAGGTCAACCTTGGGTCAAGCTGGGGTCAGCCTGGGGTCAAGCTAGGGTCGAGCTGAGGTCAACCCGAGGTCAACCTGGGGTCAACCTGCACCGCCCTGCCTCGTCCCGGTTGTCCTGCTGGCGCACTGCCTTCAGCATCTCCTCCACCGTTGACCAATCAGACGCTGTCAATCCCCCACCGCCCCCGCTAACCCCGCCCCTGCTACCCCCGCCATCGTTGCCTGCACTCCCGTGACCCCCGCCCCCAGTGCCCCCGCCCTTTGCCTCAGTGCCCCCGCCCCAACCCCCATTCACAGCGCTCCCACCACCACCACCAGCACCCGCTCCCCCACCCCCACCACCTAACGTGCCCCCGGCCCCGCCGCCGCCACCCCCGTTGACCCCGCCCGCATTACCCCCGCCCCCACTGCCGTTCCAGCTACTCCCGCCCCAATTGGCCCAACCCCAACTCCCCCCCCCATCCCCCCCACCCCCACCGCCCCCCCCACCCCCTCCTCCACCACCCCCGCCGCCGCCCCCGCCACCGCCACCCCCATTGTCTCCGCCCCCGTTAGAGCTCGTCGACGGCCCCTCCTCCTGACTATCATCCATTTCAGTCAAATCCACCACCGAAGTATCCCCTCCGCCCCCGCCGCCCCCCCCGCCGCCGCCGCCACCCCCATTACCCCCACCGTTGCCGTGACTCTCTCCTCCCGCCGACCTGAATGCCCGCAACTTGGCCTCAATAGCGTCGTACCGCTCAGCCCGCACCTTCGCCTTAACCTCCAACGAGGGTCCGAAGGACTATGCATGATCGTCAAATGATGCCAGTTTAGGGGATGCGATAACGGTCAGGGATGAAGGGGGTGAAACCCCATGACCCCGCAACTTGGGAGAAACACCCAAGCAAACCAAACACCACCGACACATGATGAGCAAACATTCAGAGAGCGAGTGGCTAGGCTGGGGAGGAAAGTGCGCGAGAGTGTGCGGGACAAGCCCCACCTCCCACTCCAGGTACTTGGCCCGCGCCAGCTCCCGCCAGATCTCGTCCTGCATCGTCGCCTCACAACAGAGTCATTGAGAACAAGCACTCAACCCAAGATTATACTTGTCGCCCCTAAACTAGCCCACTAAGCACTAGCCCCTAAAATGGCTTTAAAGACTAGCCTAGTTTAAACCCCCCTATTTTACTAACCCACTGTAGTCCCCAATACTAACCCACTAACCCACTAACCACTTGCCCCTGAACTAGCTTATACTAGCTTAGTTTAACCCCCCCATCGCTAGCACTAGCTTAGTTCGACAAGCATACCCAAGATCGGAGCATGACTTGACTATAGGGTGAATGCTCATACAGACGCGCGGATCAGGTGGAGGATAATCATCATCGGTCGAGTGCTTGTTCTCAATAGGCCGATTTCGGTATATCGCCAGGATGAAATTCCCATACAGAGTTGTGGGCAAAGCGTCAGCGATCCGCGCGGGAAAGCGGGCGTCAGGTTGAATGCCCATACAGAGTTGCGGGCAAAGCGTCAGCGCTCGGCGCGGGAAGCGATATACCGAAATCTGCCTATGGCCCCCCTGCCTCACTCGCGCGTGCGTACTCCAGCGCCTTCTCCAGCATCCGAGCCGCCGCCGCACAAGGTCATACGCACGAGTACTGAGTGTTTACTCATAACATACCGGTACACCACTGCCGCCCAACCCAAGTACCGACTGTTTGCCGCCGCCGCACACACGTACTGACGATTTGCTCAAAACGCACCAGTGCACCGCTGCTGCCCCACATAAGTACTGACTGTTTGCTCAGGACCAGGCCCGAGCGGAGTTGGGGGTAACGGGGGCGGCAAAAGAGGCCCAGGCCCGAGCGGGGTTGTGGGTGGCGGGGGCGGCAAAAGTTGGGTTTGGCCTCACCTCGGAGTGCTGTTTTTCAAAGATGAGCGAGAGGCCGAGCATGTAATTAGCCTTGATGCTTTGGCGGTCGATGTCCAGCGCCTTCTCGCAGTCCGACTTGACCCCCGCCCAG
>Ga0307489_10000726_pt1 | contig 20784 bp, 15 predicted proteins | sample SB12metaG_FD_202247 | JGI IMG/M metagenome (GOLD analysis project Ga0307489, IMG submission 202247) | Sea-ice brine microbial communities from Beaufort Sea near Barrow, Alaska, United States - SB 1.2 | ecosystem: Environmental > Aquatic > Marine > Coastal | place: USA: Alaska | collected...
CAAGTCAATTTTAAATCTGTTTTGCTACACCGGTTCGGCTGGTGTGCAAGCAGCACTGGGCGATGCAAAGCAGGTGGTTAATGTCGATATGTCGACCACTTATTTGAAATGGGCGGAGGAAAATTTCGACATTAATCAACTATCAGATGAAACCAAATATCAGTTTTTACGAGCAGATGTTGTTGAATTGCTGAATAATCCACCCCGCTATGATATTAATCAAAAGTTCGACATGGTGTTACTTGATCCACCCTCATTTTCAAATTCTAGCAAAATGATCGAAAGCTTGGACATTTTGCGTGATCAGGAAAGTTTAATAGAAAAATCAATGAAGTTGCTGGAAAAGGATGGTTTGTTAATATTTTTTACCAGCAAAAAAGGATTTAAGATATCTCCAGTTATTGCCGAAAAATTTAATGTAACCGAGATCACAAGAGACACTATTTCGGAAGATTTCAAACGACGACCAGGCATTCATAAATGCTGGGAGATTAGACATTAAAATGAGTGACTCTGAAATAAAGGCCCGAGCGGATAGTGATGATTACCTTCAACTGTTTCTAGACGATGTGCCAATGATGGACGTTCGAGCGCCTGTTGAGTTCGCCAAAGGTGCTTTTCCCTATTCAGCTAATATTCCATTACTCGACGATCAGCAGCGCGAACAAATTGGTATTAAATATAAGAATGCGGGTGAAGAAAAGGCGATCGAATTAGGGCTTAAACTCGCAACCCCCGACATTCGAGAACAGCGACTCGAACAATGGTTAAATTTTTGTCATCGACATACACAAGGATATCTGTATTGCTTTCGGGGCGGGTTGCGTTCGAGAACAACGCAAGATTGGATTGCAGAGCAAGGCGTAGAATTTCCATTCATCAAAGGTGGTTATAAAGCGATGCGTCGCTTTTTAATCGACGAACTGGAAACGAGTATTGACCAAATTCCATTTGTGATTGTAAGTGGATTAACTGGTTCAGGAAAAACGCGAGTTTTGCAGCAGATACGACACCATGTTGATCTTGAAGGCATAGCCAATCATCGTGGTTCAGCCTTTGGGCGTGATGCAAGTGATCTCCAGCCGAGCGTCATCGATTTGGAAAATCAAATTTCAATTGAGCTTCTTAAGCATCGACATCGTTTCCCCGGAAAACCTGTATTTTTGGAGGATGAAGGGCGCTGTATTGGGCGAGTCAACATGCCTGAAATTTTATATAAAAAGATGCAAAAAACACCCAGAGCGATCCTGGAAGTAAACATAGAGTCGAGAATAAAGTTAATAAGTGAAGATTATATAGAGAATGCCTGGCCACAATATCAGGTGCTTTATGGTGATTCAGCCGAAGTAGAGTTCAGTCGTTATATTCTCGAAAATTTAGCCCGTATTCAAAAAAGACTGGGTGGAGATAAATATAAGCAAGTAAGGCAATGTTTTGAAGCAGCTTTAATTCAGTTTTATAAGGACCAAGATTCTAGTGGGTTCAATGAAGGTATTCAGACGCTATTGATCGATTATTACGATCCAATGTATCGCTACCAATTGTCAAATAAAAAGGTCGAAACTATTTTTCAGGGCCCTGAGAAAGATTACTTAGATTGGGCCGAAGACAATATTAAAAACGCTTAGCTAAACACATCTTCACTTATTTCTGAACGTCGGCGCTCCTGTGCATCCATGCACCTACGCCATACCGTTCATCCTGAACATCGTCACTCCTGCGCATCCATGCGCTCGTGACATACCGTTCATCCTGAACATAAAAAAGGGGTGAAATAATCACCCCTTTTTAACCATACTGAACTTAAAAATTAGTGTTTAAGCAAACCACCAACGTTCAACATTTTTACCACCATCATTTACCCAGTTGCCAGCAACTTTCTCATCATGGCCGATTTTTTTACTTACGGCATGAATGTAGTTTGCAAACATAGGTATCAGTGCTCCACCATCATCATTGATGAGCGTCTGGCACTCATAATACATTTCTTGACGTTTGCTTGAATCCAGTTCAGAACGAGCCGTAGTAACAAGATTATTGAAACGATCAGCTTTTGGACCTGTTCTCCAGGCAGTGTCGTTCCATTTGCTGCCAGCTACATAGGCTGCGGTAAACATCCAGTCTTCGGTAGGACGACCACCCCAGTAACAAGCGGACCAAGGCTTTTTGTTCCAAACATTGGACCAGTAACCATCTTTCGGCTCACGAACGACATTGATATTAAGACCCGATTTAGCAGCTGAGTCTTTAATCAATAACGCCGCATCAACCGCACCGGCAAAAGCTGCATCCGAAGTACTAAGATCAATCTTAGCTCCTTCCATACCAGCTTTCTTTAAGTGATAACGCGCCTTGTCTGGATCATATTGTCGTTGTGACATTTCACCATTGTGGTAAGGATTCGAAGTCGAGATTGGGTGGTCGTTGCCAATAGCACCGTGACCAAGCAAAATTTTCTTTACTAAATCTTCACGATCGACAGATAGTTTAACCGCCATGCGGAGGTCATAGTTGTCGAATGGTTTAGCGTCTACTCTCATTGGAAAGGTGTAATGCAAAGTACCCGTTGTTTCTAAAATATCTAAGCTTTGAACCCGTTTAAGCAAGTGAACAGTTTTAGGGTCAACTCGGTCGATAGTGTCAACTTCGCCATTCATAATTGCATTTTGACGAGCCGTAGTATCCAATAGACTCAGCAGTTCAATTTCGTCGAAGTGAGCCTTGCCTGCTTTGAAGTAGTTAGGATTTCGTTTAAACGTTGCACGAACACCAGGTTCAAAATTTTCAATAGTATAACCACCGGTGCCGTGACCTGCTTGCCAGTTCATTGCGCCATCTAGTTCTGGCAGAATAGGTAGGTGATAGTCACTCACTATAAATGGAAAGTCAGCATTAGAGGCTTTTAGCTTGAACTCGACTTCATATTTTCCTTTCTTAGTCATGCTTTCGATAGGTTCTAACAGCGACTTACCCGCTGACTTTGTGTCTTCTCCGCGATGAAAGTTGAGTGATGCAATAACATCATCAGCCGTCATGGTCTTACCATTATGGAATTCTACGCCCTGCCGTAACTTGAATGTCCAGGTTTTTGCGTCAGCACTTGCTTCGTAACTTTCAGCCAGTTCTGGAACCAGTTGGCCATTGTTATCGACCTCAGTTAAATGATTCGCATAAGCATAGACCAGACTGGTCGTGAAACTGTTTTCGTGCGTACCCGGATCTAATGAATCAGTAGTTGAACCAAATCCCAGTCCTTGAGTAAATTTACCGCCTTTTTTTGGTGTGGCAGCATGTACGGATTGTGATAAGAGTGAAGTCGCAAATGGTGCAGCTAATCCAAGTGCACCTGCTCGTTTAACAAACTCGCGTCGATCTAGTGAGCCACTTTTTGCCGCTTTTTCTAATGCTTTAATGTCAGTCATTACTTCTCCTCGGGTAATTATTTATTTAAATTAATTTTATAACTAAAGTTGAAATCATTTCTATTTAATTGAATATCCATTCGTTAGATCTATAACTTTACTATGAATAGGTCAAAAAAACAGTTTTAATCAACTAGCTAAATTTATGTTTGTTCTTCAATTTTAGAAGTTAATATTATTCATCCGGTAATGTCTTTGTGGGCCGTGATAGCGTTGTGTTGGCTCGTCGCTTATTTATTGACTAAATACTTCAACTAGTGTTTGTGTATTTAATTAAATCACTATTGTCATTAAGATATCATAATTTTTTTGCTACTTAAACTTAGAGGGTAGTTCAAAGTTGCCCTAGTGATTGCTCCAAAGCAGTGACTGGGTCAAATAATGCTTTGGGGTCGGGCACAAATTCTCGGTGACAATAGCCACTCCTTCCTTGAGGTTGATATACCGACAGTATCTCTTCTTTACGTGACGCTAAATCCGCTACCGCATCGCACAAAGCTAGAATATCGTCTTCACTGGTATAAATACCCAAGCTGGCGCGAGCCATTCCTCGTTTTCTTTCTACCTCAGCTTCAATATTTGACGCATTCGGATCGATATCGATTTCCCACAGTTCTCGCTTTACCATTTCACGTACATAAGGATGAGCGCAAAAGCAGCCGTTTCGGATCTGGATATTATGGTAATCATTTAAAGCGGCTGCGGTTAAACCATGGTCAAGGCCTTTTATATTGAATGCAATGGTACCTGTCCTTGGCATTTGATTAGGGCCTGGTCCATATAAATTAACGCCATCAATTGCGCTTAATTTTGTCCACGCCAGATCGATCAATTGCTGCTCCTTTTCGCGAATTGTCTGCATACCAATCCTAAGTAAAACATCAAGAGCACAGGCAAGAGTGATTGCACCTAAAACATTGGGTGTGCCGGCTTCTTCACGATCAGGCAGTTCGTTAGAAGGTGTAAAATGTTGCAGATAAACATCTTCGACCATACCACCACCCAGTTCTAAAGGTGAGGTTTGCTTGAGTAAGCTGCTACGAGCAATGACGGCGCCAGGTGACCCCGGCGCATAAATCTTATGCCCAGAGAAAATAAGAACATCAATATCGGCAACCAGCAACGTTTTAGACTGCATCGAGATAGGCGCATGTGCAATCATTTGCGATGCATCAACAATGATAAAAGCGCCAACAGAGTGCGCCAATTGTGCCAACTCATGGATTGGTGTAATTACGCCTGTGACATTGCTTGCCGCGGTAATAGCTAAGTAGTTAATTCGGTTGCCGTACTTTTTAATGGTTTCTCGTGCTACTTCTATATCAATCCCACCACAATGAGCGCCTTCCCCTATTAATGGCAAATGGACTACCTCTGTTGCGTATTGACGATGGGGTAGGTCGTTGGAATGGTGTTCCATTTCAGATGAAATAACTACGTCTCGTTCTGGACGGAGAGCACCTAGTTCACGGGCAATCCGATTAAACCCGGCAGTCGCGCCACTGCCGGCAAAATAGGAGCTATAAATGTTTGAGTCAGCATTAACAAAATCGAGTACTCGTTGATGTGCCCAGTCGAAAGCCCGGTTGGCACCACGTGCCGAAAAATGTAATTCACTGTGTGTGCTGGAATAATGTTCTAAGAAAGTCTGAGCGACCTCCAATGCGGGGCGCATCATTAGAGTTGACGCAGCAGAGTCAAAATAACGTCGTGGGCCAATGCTGCCGTCGACTATTGGATACTGCGTCTGTTGTCCGATAAAACTATTTTGAATGCGTTGTAGCAAGCGTGTATTAGGCATTTGAAAAATGTGTTTAGCTAAATATTATTGATTGTAATCTTTATTCAGTTTGCCACAATAATTATCGTAAAGAACTGGCATTACTTTAATTCAAATTAAATAATTGTTATCATTCATAATCACTTTTAGGTACCTTAAATTTTGCCACAAATACAAACCTTAGCGTCGCATTTAGTCAATCAAATTGCTGCTGGAGAAGTGGTAGAGCGGCCATCATCTGTTATTAAAGAACTAGTAGAAAATAGTCTTGATGCGGGTGCAAAATCTATTACCGTCGAAGTCGAAGCAGGAGGCACTCGACTGATCCGTATTGTTGATGATGGCAGCGGCATTGCCAAAGATGAGTTGATATTGGCCATATCACGCCATGCCACTAGCAAAATTCGTAACTTGGAAGATCTCGAACAAATAGATTCACTTGGGTTTCGAGGCGAAGCCTTACCGAGCATTGCATCAGTTTCTCGGTTGAGTATTTGCTCTCGCCAAATCAATAAGGAGCCCCCCCCCACAGAGCAAGCTGAATCTATTCACGGATGGAAAATTAATGGCCGGGACGACCAGGAACCGATGCCTGACGCATCGCCACCGGGTACAACAATTGAAGTTAGGGAGCTGTTTTATAACGTCCCTGCACGGAAGAAGTTTTTAAGAACAGAACAAACCGAATATAAGCATATCGAATCCTTGTTCAAAACTCTGGCATTGAGTCATCCACTGGTGGCGTTCCGGTTGATTCATAATCAAAAAACAATCTATCAGTTGCGCGTTGCTGACAATTTAGACGAGCAACGTCAGCGGTTAGCGATGCTTTGTGGCAAAGATTTTGCGGATAGCTTAATTGAAATTAATATTGAAATTGAAGATCTGCGGCTTACTGGGTGGGTAGCATTGCCGACATTTAATCGAAGTCAGGCTGACATGCAGTATTTTTATGTCAATCAAAGGATTATTAAAGATAAGCTAGTTAGTCATGCGGTTAGGCAAGCCTACCATGATGTGATGTTTCACGGTCGGCATCCGGCTTTTGTGTTGTCATTGGAAATGGATGCGCGCCAACTGGATGTCAACGTCCACCCACAGAAGCATGAAGTCAGGTTCCGAAATTCTCGTGAAGTTCATAATTTTTTGTATGGTGGCTTACACCGTGCCTTGGCTGACGTACAACCAGCACAACAGATTGACTCTCCTGCCTTTGCTATGACTGAGTCACAGCCTCAGCCAGTGGCTTTAAAGAATATTAGTGAGCAAACAGGCATATCATTCAATCGTTTCGCTAGTTATCCCACGTCGCCTTCGTCCGGGCGCTTAGGCGAACAGACTCAAGCTTATGCGGCATTATTACAAACCAACGAACCCGATCAAATACCGCCTGAACATCAAGCGCAGCAAGTGCCGCCACTGGGTTTTGCCATTGCCCAGCTAAAAGGCATTTATATCCTGTCTGAGAATGTAGAGGGCCTAGTTGTTGTTGATATGCATGCAGCACACGAGCGGATTGTTTATGAGCGAATGAAACAAAATGCGGCTGCAGAGGGTGTTATTAAGCAACCGTTATTGGTACCTTTTTCACTTAACGTAAGTCAGGCTGAGGCTGATTTAGTTGAAGAAAACGAAGCACTATTCGAACACCTCGGATTTAGTGTTGAGCGCCTTGGACATGAGCAATTGAGAGTGCGTGCTATCCCGGCCTTATTGAAAAACGCTGATACGGAACAATTGATTCGTGATGTGTTGTCTGATTTTATCGAATATGGTCGTTCCGACCGAATTAAAGAATATGAAAACGAAATGCTATCCACAATGGCTTGTCATGGTTCGGTACGGGCTAATCGATTGTTGTCCATCAGTGAAATGAACGCGTTGTTGCGAGACATCGAACATACTGAACGCAGTGGGCAGTGTAACCATGGGCGACCTACTTGGAAGCAACTCAGCCTCGATCAACTCGACAAGTTTTTTAAACGTGGACAGTGAACGTGACCAACGGGCGTGATAAATAAAAGTGATTCGCGATTTAAAGAAACCGAATGCCATATTCGTTATGGGTGCAACAGCGACTGGTAAGACGGACCTTGCCATTGAAATAGCGCAAAGATTTCCAGTTGAATTGATTAGCGTTGATTCTGCTTTGATTTATCGAGGTATGGATATAGGTACCGCTAAACCCAGTCCGGAGGTTTTGTCGGTCACTCCTCACTTTTTAATCGATATCCTCGATCCTGCGCAACACTATTCGGCCTGGAATTTTGTCAATGATACAAAAACATTAATTCAGCAAATCACCAAAAGAGGCAATGTGCCACTTTTGGTTGGCGGAACAATGATGTACTACCACGCCCTGGAACAAGGGCTCAATCAATTACCAATGGCAGACCAGACAATTCGAAGTCGATTAGACGATGAAGCTGAAATGGTAGGGTGGCCAGCAATGCACAAAAAACTAGAATCTATTGACCTAATTAGTGCCGAAAAAATAAAGCCCAATGATTCACAGCGAGTTCAACGCGCTTTAGAAGTTTTTGAAATCAGTGGTCAAACCTTGTCTAGTTTGCAGCAAACCAAAAGCATAAATAATGATATTAACGCCACCAAAATTATTTTGAATGCAAATGACAGGTCGCAATTACACAAACAGATTGAACAGCGATTTAACTTAATGATAAAGGCTGGGTTGATTGATGAGGTAGCAGAGCTCAAATGCAGGCCTGACTTAAATTTGTCGTTGCCATCAATGCGCTGTGTTGGTTATCGTCAGGTATGGCAATATCTAGCAGGCGAGTTGAATCAAGATGAAATGATATTTAAATCGATAGTAGCAACGCGTCAGCTGGCTAAAAGACAAATGACCTGGTTACGAAAACAACCGCAAGAAAGTAGCTACGACTGCCTGAATTTACACCAAAAGAAAATAAAAGATGCTATATTCTTTAAACTAAATAATTGCTTTTATGAGTAAAAGCTTTGTCGAATGCCAAGTCCAAGTGTTTTAAATTGAATATATGCCAGTATTTTTCTGAACAGGTATTGAAAACCCATCAAAATGCTCCAAATAAAGCTACTTAACAAAAACATTCTACATAACGGAGAATTATAATGTCAAAAGGGCAAATGTTGCAGGAACCCTACTTAAATGCGCTCCGAAGAGAGCATGTCCCAGTTTCGATTTTTCTTGTTAACGGTATTAAGTTACAGGGACAAATTGAGTCATTCGATCAGTTCGTTGTGTTGTTAAAAAATAACGTAAGCCAAATGGTCTATAAACACGCTATTTCAACCATCGTACCAGCTCGTAATGTTCAAGTCGAAACGCCTCATGATGATGAGGGGGGCGGGAATCAATAAACAGCTCATTATGCAATTGATAATTGGAGTGCGCGTTGTTTGAATTTGAAAGGCCACGTAGTGGCGAACGGGCGCTTCTTGTCCATATTAATTTTAACTCTCAGTCAGATCAAGATGATTTAGCTGAGTTTATAGAGCTCGTTCGTTCTGCCGATGTAGTCGACATTGATGTCATTGTCGGTAGTCGGCAACAACCTTCCGCAAAAACATTTATCGGTAAAGGCAAGCTTGAAGAAATCGCCGGACAAATCAATGAGCAGAAAATTGAGGTTGTTCTCTTTAATCACGCGTTAAGTCCCTCACAGGAAAGAAATTTAGAAGCCCATTTACAATGCCGAGTGCTGGATCGAACGGGTCTTATTCTTGATATTTTTGCACAACGCGCCCAGTCCTTTGAAGGAAAGTTGCAGGTTGAGCTAGCCCAGTTAAAGCATCTTTCTACCCGGTTGGTGCGCGGCTGGACCCACTTAGAAAGGCAAAAAGGCGGCATTGGATTGAGAGGCCCTGGCGAAACTCAGCTCGAAACGGATCGTCGTCTACTCAACAAACGTATTAAATACCTAAACAGCCGGCTTGATAAAGTTGCTCGCCAACGCGAGCAAAGTCGACAGGCGCGTAAAAAAGCTGATATTCCAACAATTTCTTTAGTCGGTTATACCAACGCTGGCAAGTCGACGTTGTTTAATTGTTTAACAGAATCCAACGCCTATGCGGCAAATAAATTATTTGCTACCTTAGACCCTACAATTAGAAAGCTCGATTTAGATGATCAGTCATCGGTTATTCTAGCCGACACTGTCGGTTTTATTCGTCACCTCCCTCACGACTTGGTGGCCGCATTTAGAGCCACCTTAATCGAAACTCGCGAGGCAGATTTGATACTTCACGTGGTTGACTGTGCCGATGATGACCGTCGGGAAAAAATGTTTGCAGTAAATCAGGTGTTAGAAGAAATTAATGCCAGTGAGACACCTCAGCTGGTGATTTATAATAAAATAGATCTACCTGACTTCCAGCCTAGAATCGATGTTGATGAAGAAGGGTGTCAATGGCGGGTTTGGTTGTCAGCGCAGAAAAATCAGGGAATTGATGGCTTACTCAATGTGTTAAAAGAACGGTTTTTTTCTGAGACAACGAACTACGAATTATCCCTTGCGGCTAATGAAGGCAAAATTCGTGCAATTTTATATGAACAAGGTGCAATCGAAGAAGAAGTTTATGAAGACAATGGAGATATTGCCTTGAAACTTCGTCTTTCACCCACACATCTTAAGCGTTTAACGAGAAAATATGGCGTGGCTGAAGATCGTTTCACAAAACAGCTTGGGATACTTGCGGGTGTCGCATAATAGCCATTACAATCTCACTCTTTTGAGTGCTTTTAACCAAAAGCTTAATTATATAATACTGGAGAAGATTTATGCCCTGGAATGAACCGGGTAAAGACAAAGATCCATGGGGTCCTCGTAATAACGATGGTCCACCTGATCTTGATGAGTTGCTGAATAATCTTAAAAAGAAATTTAACGGATTGTTTGGTGGAAACAACAGAAATACTGGCAGAGGTGGAAACAATGGTGGCGGTACGCCTCCCATTACGCCTGGTAATATCACTAAACTGATTAGTTTTGTCGTAATTGCATTACTGGTTGTTTGGGGGCTGACTGGCATTTATATAGTTGATGAAGGTTGGCGCGGTGTTGAAACACGCTTTGGCGCCAAAACTCGGGTATCTCAATCAGGCCCACATTGGCATCTTCCTTATCCCATAGAAAACGTTCAGCAAGTCAATGTTTCTGAAATACGAACTGCCAGAAGAGATTCTAAAATGTTAACCCGCGATGAGAATATTGTGGTGATGAGCCTAGAGGTTCAGTACAACATTAAAAATGCTCAAGATTATGCATTTCAAGTCCGTGGACCAGAAATGACTCTGGAGCAGGCTGCAGAATCATCAATCCGTGAAGTCGTTGGTAATAACGACATGGATTTAATCATTACTGAAGGTCGTGCTGTTATTGCTAGTGAGACTAAAACCATTATTCAAGAAATTCTTGACTCTTATAAAACTGGCATTAATGTTATAACAGTTAACATTGGTGAAGCTCAACCGCCAGAAGAAGTTCAAGAAGCCTTTGAAGATGCAATTAAAGCTCGAGAAGATGAGCAACGCATTATTAACCAAGCAAATGCCTATCGTAATGAAGTAGTGCCAAAAGCTCGAGGTGATGCACAAGCTTTACTTGAGAACGCAGAAGCTTATAAAACGCGTGTTGTGAAATCTGCTCAAGGTGAAACTAGCCGCTTTAATCAGCTACTAACTCAGTATCAACGGGCACCAGAAGTAACTCGTGAGCGTCTCTATATTGATACTATAGAATCGGTATTGAGCCGTTCTCCTAAAGTAATGATTGATATTAAAGATGGAAATAACTTAATGTTTTTACCACTTGACCAAATTTTTTCGGGGTCATCAACGGGTAATTCGTCTGATTTGACTGGAACTCAAATAGATAGTGGTAGTAATACTAGCTCTATCATGGACGAATTTAACCGTAATGTTTCTCGTTCAAGAACACGGGAGACAAGATAATGAATAACATTAAATTTGGCTTTATAGTACTACTGTTAATAGTGGGCGTGGTGTCGATGTCGACGTTTATCGTTCATGAGCGAGAAGTAGCGATTAAGTTTAAATTGGGTGAGATAACACAGACTTATAACGAGCCTGGCCTTTATTTTCAAATACCCGTCATTAACAACATTGTTAAATTTGATAGCCGTGTCCTGACTATGGACACACCAACGGAGCGCTTTTTAACCAGTGAAAAGAAAAACGTTATTGTTGATTCTTTTGTAAAATGGCGCATTTCAGATGCAAAAACCTTTTATACATCGACGCAAGGTGACGAACGAACTGCGATTGCTCGAATGGCGTCGATTGTTAATGATGAGTTAAAAGGACAAATAGCAGCAAAAACAATTCAGGAAGTAATTTCTGGTGAGCGTGCTTCTATCATGCAAGTGGTAACTGACACAGCTGGTCTTAAAATTCGAGATTTGGGCATCGAATTGATCGACGTCCGAGTTAAAAAGGCTGACCTACCTGAAAACGTTACTGTCAATGTTTACCAGCGTATGGCAACCGAAAGACAAACGGTGGCTAAATCTTTTCGCTCTCGTGGTGAAGAACAGGCGAAACAAATCCGTGCTAATGCGAATCGCCAAAGAGAAGAAACACTGGCTGAAGCTTATCGAATATCGGAAGAGGTTCGCGGTGAAGGAGATGCGACTGCAGCCAGAATATACGGCGATTCATATAATCAGGATAAAGAATTTTATTCTTTTTACCGTAGTTTGAATGCTTATGAGACTAGTTTTGGAGGCGGTAAAGATATTATGGTACTGAGTCCGGACTCTGAATTCTTCAAATACTTTAAGAAGTCAAATAGTCAGTAAACCAATAGTCGAAAAAGACTGTTAATCATTAGATCGGGCGTTTATAATGGCGCCCGTTTTTTTGACTATAATAAATGTTCCGTTACGTGCCCAAAAAATGGCTAAGTTAAATTGTTTAAATTAATAAACTAAACCAGTATGAACTGGACTGAATTGTTTTCCGCACTAGCTTTAGTGATGATAATAGAGGGAATTATTCCCTTTATAAGTCCTCAAGGTTATAAAAACACGATGCAACAAATGCTCGCAATGCCTGAGTCTACATTAAGAGTCGTTGGCCTTTGCTTGATGCTAGTGGGCGCAGCATCACTGCTTTTTATCCGAGGCTAATTAATGTTTTTTGCTCAACGTGACCAAACAATTATGGCCAAACGAATATGATCCAAAAAAATATGATAGACCAGCCAGTAAACCGTTGGCTTTTACCCGATGGTGTACAAGAAACATTACCGCCAGCTGCGTTTGGTGTTGATTTACTTCGACAACAGGTACTTAAAATGTACCATTGTTGGGGGTATGATTTAGTTATGCCGGCGATGATAGAGTTTATTGATTCGTTGTTAACGGGTACCGCTCATTCTCTCGATATTAAAACATTCTCGCTAGTCGACCAAGTAACAGGCAAGCAAATGGGCGTTCGATCAGATATGACCCCCCAAGTGGCCCGAATTGATGCGCACTTGCTTGCAGATGGTGACCGAACGGATCGCATTGAACGCCTTTGTTATTGTGGTCATTTACTGCATGCACAGGCTGACGGCATCACATCCAGTCGCACGCCATTACAAATCGGTGCTGAAATTTTTGGCAACACAAGCGTCGCTGCTGACGTCGAAGTGGTTAGTTTGATGATCGAAACGTTGCATACGGTCGGACTTAACGATATTTCGATTGATCTAGGACATGTCGGAATTTTTCGTAATCTTGTCAGTAGCACCGAATTGGACAAACAACAGGAAGCCTTACTCTTCGATATGCTGCAACGCAAATCGATTCCTGAGCTTAAAATTTACCTGGCAGAATTAGATTTACCTGAAGAATTGAGAGCTCAATTTCATCATTTGGCATTGTTAAATGGCGATATTACTATTCTAGATGAGGCGCGTCAGGTTTTTGAAGGCTGTCATGAGGAATTACATCAGGCGTTAAATCGTATGCAAGCAGTAATTGAAGCCGTTCAGAGAAAATATCCAGACACTTTAATCAATTGTGATCTAGCCGAGTTAAGGGGTTACAGTTATCATACGGGTTTGGTCTTTGCCGCATTTTTACCCGGACAAGGTAAGGAGATCGCACGGGGAGGCCGCTATGATAATATTGGCGGTATTTTTGGCAATGCTCGGCCCGCGACAGGATTCAGTGCCGATTTACTCAACTTGCAGCAATTATCAAATACATTACTAATTAAAACACTGGGGATTCTGGCACCTAATAGCAATGATCCAGATTTGTACAAAAAAATTCAAAACCTACGCTCAGAAGGGCAGCGAGTGATCGTTGATCTTACTGATGGCAAAAGTAAACCCGCCGCACAACAATGCGATAGAATTTTAACTCGCCAGAATAATGGCTGGACGATTTCAGAGGCAAGCTAGTTAATGGCAAATTCAGTAGTAATCATTGGAACCCAGTGGGGCGACGAGGGCAAAGGTAAAATTGTTGACCTGCTAACCGACCAGGCCAAAGCAGTTGTCCGTTTTCAGGGCGGACACAATGCGGGACACACACTAGTAATTGATGGTGTGACAACAGTATTGCACCTGATTCCGTCGGGTGTTTTACGAGACAGTGTCAAATGTCTCATTGGTAATGGTGTTGTACTGTCACCTGAAGCGCTTTTAAAAGAAATTAAGCAGCTTGAAGAAAGTGGTATTCCAGCTCGAGATCGTATTGTTATTAGTGAGTCTTGCCCCGTAATTTTACCGTATCACATTGCTCTTGATCAAGCCAGAGAGGTAGCCAGAGGCAATCAGGCAATCGGAACAACAGGCCGTGGTATTGGCCCTTGCTATGAAGATAAAGTCGCAAGGCGAGGCATTCGCCTTGGTGAGATGATGAATAAAGAGTTATTTGCATCGCGTTTGAAAGAAGTTCTCGAATATCATAATTTTACACTTGAACACTATTTCAAAGTGGAACCATTAGACTACCAAAAAATACTCAACGACGCATTACAGCAAGCAGATGAAATTAGAGCAATGGTAGGGGACATTCCCGGGATCTTGCATGATTTGAGAGAACAAGGTGAAAAAATCATGTTCGAAGGCGCACAAGGCGCGTTATTAGATATTGATCACGGCACTTATCCTTACGTTACCTCATCGACGACGACCGCAGGTGGCGCAGCAGCAGGCTCCGGTGTCGGGCCTAGAGACCTTGAATATATCCTTGGTATCGTAAAAGCCTATACTACACGTGTTGGTTCTGGGCCGTTCCCGACTGAGCTAGATGATCCTTGTGGTCAACACATGGGCGAAAAAGGCCATGAATTCGGTGCAACAACAGGACGAAAACGTCGCTGTGGATGGCTCGATATGGTATCTCTCAAGCGTTCTCTAAAAATCAATTCTGTGAGTGGTCTGTGCATTACAAAACTCGATGTTCTTGATGGATTAGAAACTTTAAAAATAGCGGTTGCCTACAAATACCAAGGACAAGAAATTACCAACCCACCCGCGGGTGCCGATAACTATGCAGCCTGTGAACCGGTCTACATCGAAATGCCAGGCTGGCAAGAGTCAACCTATGGCCTGCAGTCTTATGATGACTTGCCATCAACAGCCAAAGCCTATTTGGAGAAAATAAAGGCTTTGTCAGGAGTTCCAATTGATATCGTATCAACCGGACCAGATCGTGCAGAGACAATTGTATTAAACCATCCGTTTTCATTATAGGTAATATTGATTAGATAATCTTAGCGACAGATTATCAATCAAGTGGTAACAATGAGATTTATTTTCTGAGTTGAGACTAAACTGGGCTTTATGCTGAAGGAATGCTGTGAAAATAATAGGTTGTAAGTTAATCGTAGTAACCATATTACTCATAAATTCAACCATTTTGCTTGCTCAGAATGATATCTGGCAAAACATAAATCTGTCAGCTAAACCATCCGATCAATTGGCATTAACTCATTACTTTAATGTCAATGATCGGGCCCTGAGAACTAAATTGAATCTAGCGCCTAATGATGTTCGTGGCGTCAGTGACATTATTGAATTACCTATGCCGGACGGTAGTCTTGCTAAATTTAGTCTTGTCGAATCGTCAATTATGGAAGATGGGCTGGCTCAAGAGTTTTCTCAGATAAAAAGTTACAAGGTTTATGGTATTGACGACCCTTCGGCCTCGGGCCGCGTGGATATGAGTCCGAAAGGTTTTAGAGGTATGTTGATGACACCTCAGGGCAGGGTTTTTATCGACCCGGTTAAGTCTATTTCTAATACGCGGTATTATAAATCAAGTTTCCGTAGCGGTGCATCCGAGCAATCTGGTCGGACCTTTCAGTGCGGTGCTCGTATGCTGGCAAAGTACGATAATGTCATAAGCACTAGTTTTAATCGAAACAACACGTTTAATAGAGTTTCGGGCAGTCTAGTTGTTTACCGATTAGCTGTTTCGGCGACTTCAGAATATGTCGCTGCAGCGGGTGGGTCGCTCGATGCGGCAATGGCTGAAATTAATACCGTAATTAATCGAGTGAATCAAGTTTACGAACGTGATCTTGGTATACGTTTTAGGTTGGTCGCAAATAATAGCTCAATTATAGAGGTTGCTCCTGCAGACTTTGGGTTCTCTAATTACAATGGTGGCGATTTATTAACTGAAAATCAGACTAAGATTGACGGCGCTATTGGCACGGCTAATTATGATATTGGACATGTATTTAGTACGGGTGGCGGTGGAATAGCCAGGGCGGGAGCTTGCGCTGCCTCCCTGAAAGCAAATGGTGTTTCTGGTATGCTCGATCCGACTGGAGATGCTTTCTACATCGATTTTGTTGCCCACGAAATAGGTCATCAGTTTGGGGCCAGCCATACTTGGAACGCCAGCACACGTTCTTGTACTGCAGGTAATTACAATACAACGACAGCGTTCGAACCGGGAAGTGGTTCAACTATAATGAGTTACGCTGGCATTTGTGGTGCTGAGAACATAGCCACTAATAGTGATGCTACCTTTCATGCGGTTTCTATTGCGGAAATAAATAGTTTTGTCGCTGGTTTGAACGCCTGTGGTGTGAGTTTAGCAATAACGCCAGCAAACTCCGATCCAACTTCTATCGATGCTGGTATTAATCGCACTATTCCGTCTAAAACCGCATTTCAATTAAGTGGTAGTGCGGTTGATACGGGTGATACCTTAACTTATCAGTGGGATCAAATGGATGCAGGTACCGTTAGGACAACGTCAGAAACCATCGGTACAGACCAGGGAAATAATCCGTTGTTTAGAAGTCAAATCCCACAACCAATCGGCAATCGCCATTTTCCTGCTTTAAATACACAGGTGAACGGAACAACAGTGATGTTAGCGAGAGGTGAAACTTTGCCGACTACAGCAAGAACATTAAATTTTCGTTTAACTGTGCGTGACGGTAAGAGCGGGCAAGGTACTGATGATATGGTGGTATCTGTTATTGCGTCTGGACCTTTCACACTCATATCACCTAGTGCTGTTGGCGATATTACTGCTAATGATCATAGAACTGTCACTTGGGATGCAGCTGGGACACTAAAGCAACCTGTCAATTGCCCTAAAGTTGATATTGAGCTACTCACCTTTTCAGCCGACGGCAGCACCTATGCGGTTACTAACCTACTTAGCGCGACAGACAACGATGGGACACAGGCCGTTTTTATTCCCAATATGAATAACTCAAAGGCCCGGTTTTCGGTCGCCTGTAGTAATAATATTTTTTATGATATTTCAGACTATGATCAAAATATTACGGGCGGTGATTCGGCTTTTCCAACCACCGGTAACTCAATTCACATTGCCAACACCGCTAATTTTACCACCATTACAACGGTAGCTGGTTCTTCAACAACGGGCGGAGGGGGCCTGACCCGCGCAGAGTTGTTAACATTTTTGTTAAGCTTATTAATTTGGGGGTGTTGGTTGCGGGCTGGTAAAGACGCAGTATCTTCGAACTTAAATTAGCCTCCTGATAGATTGGCGCCAAAAAACATTAAATTGGTGTTTTTTTTATTTCAATAAAATGCTTTTTCGTTTTATAACGACTTTAGATTTTACACTGCGTTTTGATAATGGCGTTGTACTTCAAAGCATAGCTGTGTGCTTTTTGCATCAGTCTCAAATGCTCGTCACTTCGTACCACATCAGAAATACCTTCGATTAGCTGAACGCCACACTTAGTTTCATATTTGAGAATTCTATTCGTCTCAACTCCTGGGATACTGACACTGCGAGTTGCCATTCCAAGTAAACGAAGGTCGCCTGTTTTAATGGCCTGTTTTGCGTCAGCCTGTGGGTCAGCAGCATCTAACCATTGCAGCTTTTGAGTATTAGGATCGACTGTTTTTAAATCAGTAGCACAGGCAGTTATAGCGAATACAAGTACAGCTATAATTAAGAATAATTTCATAGTTATCTAAATTCGTTAAGCTCATTTTATAGAATAGTGACATAAAAAAGGTTCTCTGTAACCCAAATGATGGCAATCAAATTAAGGCTTAAAAAGGATTTACTCAATAAGCACCAAACCTAAGTATGATCAATAGGTGATGATTATTACAGAAACAAGCAGGATCAAAAGCAAGGGTTGGTAGCTTTATAAAGTGACATGACGGTCTTTTCGAATCGATAGCTGCTGATAAAAAGGTTCATGTCCGCAGGTGATCTACTATATAAGTTTAAATAAACGATTGGATACTTCAGCATCGACTTGATCGCTAATCGAAGCCAATGCAACGCCAATAATAGTCGTAATATAGATCACTATTTTCGTTGAGTCTGGCATGGTTTAGCCATTACAGGCAGACTTAGTTGATAGATATGAAATGATGACGCCACTAAAAATGCTACTACTACATAAAGGAGTGCTCCGAATAAGTAATGCGTTACTATTGTAAGAAGGCACTTAAATCAGTGCATTCGACAAGTAGGATTATATTATTATGATCGGACCAATTAAGCCATGGTCTAACAAATCACAGGTTTTTTGGTTTATTTAGTGTGGAAATAAAGCTTTTATTTCGTCGAGAGAGCTGGGGTCGTCGATTGTTGAGGGCAGCGGGTAAGGTTCGCCATCGGCAATACATCGGATTGTTTTTCGGAGTATTTTTCCAGAGCGCGTTTTAGGCAATCGATTAACCACATAAGCTTCTTTAAAAGCAGCGACAGCACCGATTTCATGCCTGACTAATTGTATTAATTCCTCAATGATAAGGCTTTGATCACTGTCACTATCCGATGTGTTTTTAAGCACCACAAAACCCGCTGGCATCTGACCTTTTAGCTCATCTTTTCGTCCAACCACTGCGCACTCGGCAACGGCAGGGTGCTTACCTACAATTTCTTCCATTTCACCCGTCGACATACGATGACCAGCAACATTAATGACATCATCAACTCGGCCCATAACAAACAGATATCCGTCCTCATCAATATAGCCACCATCACCGGTATTAAAATAACCTAAATAACGGTCAAGGTATGACGATTTTAAACGATCTTCATCACCCCAAATAGACGTTAAGCAGCTCGGTGGCAAGGGCAGTTTAATCGCAATAAAACCTTGTGTATTAGTTGGCAATTGCTGGCCTTGTTCATCCAGAATTTGAATATCAAAACCAGGTACAGGTTTTGTTGATGAACCTGATTTAATTGGCATCTTTTCAACGCCCCACAGGTTAGACGAAATGGCCCATCCTGTTTCTGTCTGCCACCAATGATCGATAACTGGTACTTTGTAAGTATTCGACAACCATTCATATGTTGGTGGATCGAGACGTTCGCCGGCTGCAAAAATAGTCGTTAGAGAAGTCAGGTCATATTGTTTTGCTAGCTTCCCGTCTGGGTCTTCTTTACGAATGGCCCTAAAGGCAGTAGGAGCCGTGAACAAAGCCTTTACTTTGTATTCAGATATAACACGCCAAAAGGCTCCAGCGTCGGGTGTCATGACTGGTTTTCCTTCATATATGATGGTCGTGCAGCCGTGTAATAAGGGTGCATAAACAGTGTAGGAGTGGCCAACAATCCAACCAACATCAGACGCAGCCCAATACACATCGCCGGGTTTCATATCGTAAATAGCCGTCATGCTGTACTTGAGTGCGACAGCATGGCCACCATTTTCACGAACAACGCCCTTAGGTTTGCCTGTTGTACCGGAGGTGTAAAGAATATAAAGCGGATCGCTACCTTTTAATGGCACACAGTCTGCTGGCACGGCGGATTTTATTTGTTGGTGCCAATCTACATCACGACCTGGCAGAAGCGTTGCAAGTGCCTGTGGCCGCTGTAAGACAACGCAAGTTGCTGGCTTATGGACAGCAAGTCGAATGGCTTCATCGACTAGAGGCTTGTATTCGATGATACGTTTGACTTCAATGCCGCAAGAAGTGGTTAATATGACCTTTGGAGTCGCATCATTGAGCCGAACGGCTAGTTCTGGTGATGCAAACCCACCGAATACAACTGAGTGAATCGCGCCTATTCGCGCGCAGGCCATCATTGATATCACCGCTTCTGGAATCATCGGTAGATAGATGACAACCCTGTCACCTTTGACGACACCCAGTTGTTTCAGCATGCCTGCGCACAATGCGACTTCATCTCTTAATTCGGCGTAAGTGAATGTTTTTTTGTCGCCAGTAACAGGAGAGTCATAAATTAAAGCGGGTTGGTCGGCTCGACCATTGTCGACATGATAGTCCAGACACAAATAGCTCGTATTCATTTCCCCGTCAGCAAACCAATGATGAATGCCCTTTGAGTCAACTGACAGAATGTTATCGGGATACTTATACCAACTTAACTGTTTAGCTTTATCGGCCCAAAATTCTTTGGGATTTTCTATCGATTGGTCAAACTCTTGTTGATATAACATTCCTAACCTCTGAAGATAATTCTTTTAGTATTCGGGCTGCTGACTGTCGAGCGTGTCAGATCATAAGTTATTATTATATTGTTGACAATAGCGGCGTCATTCAAGGCTTTAATTCGTAAAAAAGAGAAATTTGGTAGATATTGTCAACAATTCTGATCAAGTTGTATGGCTACTTTCTCTCAAATCCTTTATTCATAATTTCGATAAACTTCTGTGCTGGTGCCGAGAGAAATTTCCCCTTCCTTGTAACAATGCCATAACTCCTTTTAGGGAAGTACTGGTCTATTGGAATCACATGCATCTTTGAACTGTCTTCTTCCGTAATACAAACATTAGTCACGATCGATATACCCTGACCCAAGCTGACGTAGCGCTTGATTACTTCCCATCCACCCGCTTCTAAAGTCACCTGAAAGTTAACATTATGTTGAGCAAATACCATTTTGACGATGTGCCAAGTGCTCAAATGTCGGGGCGGCAGTATCAAACCAAATTTGCCTATATCCTGAATGGTGACTTTCTTCATTTTGGCCAATGGGTGGTCCAAGGGAGTGATAATGACAGGATTGTAAGAAACAATAGGATCGTATATAAGGTCTTCAGGCACTTCCAACATCGATCCAACCGCAAAATCAACTTTATCATTTCGCAGTAATTCCATACCATCACGGCCCGTTTCATTCGAT
>Ga0307489_10000727_pt1 | contig 20777 bp, 33 predicted proteins | sample SB12metaG_FD_202247 | JGI IMG/M metagenome (GOLD analysis project Ga0307489, IMG submission 202247) | Sea-ice brine microbial communities from Beaufort Sea near Barrow, Alaska, United States - SB 1.2 | ecosystem: Environmental > Aquatic > Marine > Coastal | place: USA: Alaska | collected...
TCTGATACTCTCTAAATTTTATTTGTCTTGGTTTCTCCATTAGTTTTTTATAATGTGCCAGGCTAACTTCTACTTCTTCAATAACTTCAGGTGGTGTATCGTATACCCTTTGCTCTATAGTGTGAGCGGCTTTACCCCTACCTACTTTTACTAATTTAGTTCTTGTAATTATTCCCTGGAGTAAGTTAATTTGATTAAACATTTGTTCGTCAGAGTACCCCGTTATTCGGTCTCGTACTCCCTCTCTAGATACTCCTTTAAATTCTTGCATTTTAAATACTCTTCTTGTTCTATGAAATAATCTATTAAATTTTGAATGTCACTTCTCCTGGGATACTTCTTCGCAGGATTATGAACAAAGAATGGTGAAGAACCACTCACAATATCCTCCCAATCATACCCCAATATAATTACGTTGAAAGAATTATTGTAAGCGGAATCTATTTCTTCACTATCAAATTTCATAAATCTAGGTTTGACTGTACTTCAAGTTCGTGCTTTGGTCTAACTCGAATCCATCTTCCCGTTGGGTCTCTTCCGTCTTCAGGGTCTACTCCCGTAGTGTACAATCCATATGCCCACAACCACTTGTAAAACCTGGTTCTACTAATAGTCATCTTAGCTTTTGGACCATAGTCAGGATACTCTCCTATAAACTCAAAGTATAGATCTTGCTTTATATATTTTTGTCCAACATTTATAGGCTTGTTTGTTTGTTGACCCTCTACTAATCCACACCACTCAATAAAGTCGTGAGATGTCTCAGCAGAAAGCTGACGTATTTGAAGATTAACAAATGCACTCTTAACTAAACCTGTGCTTAAAAAGTTTTGCAAACAAGCGGTCATATAGTTATCAAACACACACCACTCATCTTCGTCCCACTCTGCAAAGAAGTGTTTCCCAAACTCATCTAATGGAGTGAAGTTTTTATTGTAGTGTTGGTGTAGTTCTATCTCCCACTTCCTTCTTGCAAATGAGTTACCACTTCCTTTGATAGCATAGTTTGTAGTGATTCCAATCTTAGGTGATTTACTAAAAGGAATTTTAATAGCATCCTTGTTTTTCTTCTCCAGGGTAAGACCTTCTGTTACTACAGAAAACAATCTCTCAAAATCAAAATGCTTTTTTACATCATCAAAGCATAGTATCTGCGTATCTGCTGAGACTAATTGATAAGGAAATGATTTCTCAAAAGCAAACGCCTTACCATCAATTACTACTAATTTTTTCATTTGAGATAGGGCATTCATAAATAATCCTTTACCCGTTCCTCCTTCAGGATTGTCTGATATAACCTCGTCATTAAGTATTACGGCAGGACAGTAGCTTAGGTTCTTATGACCGTGCATCATAAACCCAATAGTAGATTCCATAGTAATAACCCTGGACTTATCATTAGCACAGATGTTACTAATAAAAGTTTTGTAGTCGCAACCAACATCATCACATATCTTAAAGTTTCTGTTTATGATATGGTCTTTCCAAACATAACCACCCAGGTCTATGTAGTCAATAGGCTCTATTAATCCCTTGGTAATCTTAACGGCACAGTTCTTATAGTATAAGTATGCCGAGTCCTTTGTGTCTTCGATGAAGTAGATGTCAACCGTAGATAAAAGTGTAAGAAACTCATCACGAAAAAACCTTACGTTATCAGCGAAGTAATTATAAATACTTAGATCATCTAATTCAATCAAATGATTTAATATAAAGTCCTTGATTTGTTTCTCTGATGTGTGGTCTATTAGGTTGTTGGTTACCTTAACAAATACATAGTGCTTACCACCTTCGGGGCAGTATTTAAAAAACCCATTGTCCTCCAGGAATTTTTTAAAACTGAAGTGTACAATCTTGATAGTACCCTTGTCGCTCTTCTCCCAAAAAGTTTGCTTAGAATTTTCAGATTCTATTCTAACTATTACAGATTCAATTACCTCGCCATCAACCCCTGCTTCATTTAATTGATGGCGTATTTCTTTTTTTGATACTCCCCTCCTTATCTTATTTTTTATTAAGTCCAACTTGTCCTCATCCTCGTAGTACTTAGTTCCGAAGTTCATTGTGTTTGCGTATGCTGAATCAATTGTCCTGGTAATCTCAACTAGGTTAAACCCTTCTGTTGCAAATTGATTTAATACATATCCCGCTAACGATTTGTTTATACCATAATCATTGAACGCCATTGCTAAAACAAATGCGTGTTGATTCCTGGAGCCTTCAGTCATTGGATATTTTTTCTCCCACCACTTCACTAGGATTTCAACCACCTTGTTTTCATCGGTGATTGGTATTGTTGCGGGGTCAATACTAGAATTTACTTCTTTGTATGTTGGTTCAGCAATTGTGTCCCATAAAGCTGAGTTCTCATTGATATGTAGTAATGGGTCATAAGACTCATAACACACACGAGAGACGTTCTTACACATCTTATCGAAGTATGGTGAGTCAAAGTACTTCATTAAAGAATTGAAGTAGCTAACGTGCTTATCTGCAATCGGAGGTATCTTAACTAACACCTTCAGTCCATTACCTGATGGGGAAATAAATACAGAATAAACAAAACGGTCTTTAGTTAACCTTTCCTTGTGTTCTAAAAGTTCTTTTCTTTTTTCGTGTCCATCGAAATCTAGGCACATCAATCCGCTATGCTCTATAATAGCTGAGTCTAGTCTCTTGTTGAATACACCACTAAAACATATAGCAGGTAGCTTCTTTTTTAATTCGTTTCGTTGTGCTTTATTCTTCTCTGCTCGGATCTGTTTTACCAGGCTCTTGGTTGCTCCGTCTTTTATTCTTTGTAGAACCATACTCACATCCCTATGGAATGGAGCCTCTGTTTCCTTAATGTTTTTGAAAATTGTAACCTTTGATGTCATTTTAATGTCGGTTTTATGTCGATTTTGATTTTGTAACTAATTGATTTCTAAGGGTAGTGTCGATAATGTCGATTTTTACTCTTTGTATGTAAAGAAAATAAAATATATAGTATAAAAAAAATATATAGTATATAAAGAATTTACTATCGGCACGGTATAAGGCAAAAAAGAGGGGGCAAATGCCCCCTCTATCTGTGCATACTTGTGTTGACTAGAACGGCAGGTCAGGAGTTTCGTCCTCTACTGCCGCAGGTGCAGGTGCTGATGCATTAGCACCACCTTGTGGTTTGGCTTCCCAGGTATCTAACTCGCAATAGTAGTTTCCTCCTTTTGCTTGTTTGATGTCTAGGTTTACCCATCCATTCTTAGCATTAGCTTTTAAAAAAGCCGTTGCTTCATCTACTTTGATTGATTGTCTACCGACAACAAATTCAGGTGCTCCTTCTCTACGTTTGAATGAGAAACCTTGGGCGAAAATTTTTTCTTCCATTGTTAATTGATTTTAATTGTTTGCTCCAAAAAATTGATTGTGTCAAAAATAAGGATATCCTTATCTCTACGAGATTTGCAGACCATTGGAACATTGAGCCACATCTCTCGTTTTTTCTTAAATAGATTTCTAAAGTACTTCATTGATATAAAATTCATTAATATCTTCCTGGGGATTATCTCCAAAAAACTTATCATACACCTTGATAGCTTCAGTTACTTTGTTTCTTCCACGCTCTATAAACTCTGCTGATGGATGGTATATACCTAGCATCTTAGTTGTTTTGTCAACCACATAAAACACTAATGGCTTACCAAATAATTCCTGGTAGATATAGCATTGGCTATCGTAATTATACTTAGAAGCTGACCACTTAAATTTAGTGATGTCTCCCGTGCTTTTCAGATCAATGATTTTGTCGGGGCAAATAATATCTGCCTTCCCTTTCCACATCATACCCTGGATTTCTTTTACCATTGGAACCTCGTACTCACAACCCTCTTGCCTAACTCCTTCAAAGAATGATAGGTTTTGCATCATAGCACTCACACAGTCTCTTATTTCTTGACCTTCTTTCTCTAGCATAACTATGTCTTGAGGTACGGTAGTAAGGTATTCTTTATAAGCCTTAGTAGTCCTGGTAGATACATCTACAAACTTAGTCTCTGAAGCCTTCTCAGGTTCCAGGATTAGTTGGTGAAAATATCTACCCTTGTGGAAATTTACATTATCAGCCTGGGGCTTTCTGAAGTTCATCGGATTAGAAAGCAAAGTACCAATATCCGAATTGGATAGGTACTGCTTTCCAAATGCACCGTAGTACTGTTCGTCATCTCTTAACTTGTCTAGTATATCTTTCATTACTTGAGAAGTTTTTTGATTTCGTTCTGAACTGTGCTTGATAGTTCATACTTAGTTCCAATCTTATCAGTAAGCTTCTTGAAGCCTAAAGACTTATTGTCTGTACAAAACTTAGCCACTCCAACCCAGGTCTTATCTGTGATTGCTAAAGGAAGCTTTTTTGATTTTTTAGGAGCCGCTTTTTTGATTGGAGTTGGCTCTTCTGATGTAGGCATATCTTCACCTGCATAAATATAAATTGCCATACCAAACATCGCTAGGTTTTTAACCAGGCATCTCATTATTGTTTTGTTGATGTCAAACATTGTAGCACCCGCAACTTCTTTATCACCGTACCTAGTGGTGAACGTATAAGGGTTTGCTTTCATTGACTTGTTAGCACCATCCATTACGGGTAGCCACATCTCTAATGTTTTACCACCAATAGTAACTGTGGTGTCACACATATACCCAAGGTTGTCGTCATAGATATAAGGAACCTCTTTTCCTGGCTCACCATATTTACTTACTTCATAGGTCGCTTCAGGATAAACCTTTACAACTTCTGCCCAAGCCCAAGCCCAGGATAAATAAGTTAGATTGTTTTTCTTCTCAACTTTAGAGTTGACGTTGATTGCGGATAGAGTTTCAAAGACCGACTTCTCTTCTGTTTTCTTGACTGTTGCCATTACGATTTGATTTTAATTGATTTAATTTATTTGTTACGTCTCGGTGCTTCGATATTAAATTATCACGGTGAACCTTGTAACCGCTTATTTGTTTTACTGATGCACGACCGCTTATTTCTTTTTGAATTTTACGTTCAACAATATCAAGCTTTGCACAATAGTTAGACAAAGATAAGACATAGACTCCATACCGCCAACCATTTTCTAAGAAATCGATCAAATCAATCTCAGGAATTGGCTTGTAGTAGTCACCGCCTAGCATAGTATTAAATAACCTTATAGAACCATCAGAGTCTTTAATTATCTTAACTCCATACACCATTCTAGAATCGTATCCCGCTCCGTTTACACCGACCGCATAGTTATCTTCCTTGGCTTGGTTCCATATGTCTTCTTTACTATAGTTCATATGCTTTATCTAAGTCTCTTACTATAGAAATATAATCTTTATCAGTAACCAATTTTTCCTTTACCATTTTAATCCCCCAATGAATAGATGAGTGACTTATATGGTATCCGTTTTCAGCCATATACTCTTGTATATAAACTTGCTTCATTGGTCTTTCAGAACATAGGTAATATAGCAAATGCCTGGCATCTACTATATCTCTACGTTTAGTCTTAGTAAACAAGACTTCCTTGTCTATGTTGAATAGTTCACACACGCTTTCAACGTATGTATTAAAAATTGGTGCTTTCATTCGATTCGATTTTACTTGGTTGTTCCTGGGGTTTGTAAATTTCCCCAAAGGAAATAAATAAGTCGTTTAAGACCTCTGTGATGTTTAAGTCTGATTGGTGACTTCTCTCTCTTGATTTTGATTTTGACATATGATATAATTTAAGTTGATGTTGTTGTCCACCAGGTTCTTTCAGGGTTAATGTTGCTTAAAGAATTAGTAGCAGTCACGGGATCCGTTTCTTCTAGTTTTGCTTCGTCTTCTTTTGCTATAACCAAAAGAATTAAATAACCAATGAGGTCAAACAATGTGTCCTCGGTTTCGTCAGACAAACCAACGTTATGTATCCTGGCTAATTTATCATCTATCCTGGCGTTTAATGAATCAACTGCATTACCATTGCTAAATACATTTATAGGATGTAATGCTGAATCTCCATAGTCCAGGTTCTTTTGAACTAACATATCACAAACCTCAGCCGTGATACGTTCGATGTCTTTTACTCTACTCATTTGAATTTTGATTTACACAGAAAATTTTCTGCTTTGATTAATGTTTTAAAAGTTTCTCCTCCAAACAAAAAAGACTTTTTGTCTATCTCCTGGATGAAATAATTACCCGCATACAAGTATATAACTTTGCAGTCATCGTGTATTTTAGGAGCGTTTGCAAACATAGAAAGAAAGCCATCTCTCGAAAGCTTTCTCTTACTTACTCTATAGTCTTTTGGTGTTAGAACTTCATTGCCCAACACCTGCTGAACTTTTTGAATAATCTCTTTGTTCGCTGCTGCGTTTTTAATTTTTAACTCTAACAAATAGTTTCTTAAAATTTGTCTCATAATAAATTAGTTTACTTCAGCAAGCCCACATTGAATAACATCACCGACTAGCGGTCGACCGTAAATACTACTTGCTTTTTGGTTGTGTGGTAGGTCATTTAACAAGCCCTCTTCGTTAGCTACTAACAAGCCCTGGTTATCTTTGAGATAAACAAACTCGATTAGACCACCAACTAGGTCTTGCATTTTCTTTAGGGTTGAGATGTCTACGTTCTGAAGAATCTCCCCATTTGATTTTAATAGTTTTGCCATTTGATTTGATTTTGATTTGTACGAAATTAGTGATTTTATTGGACTTATCCAAATTTGATATCGGTTAACTTGACATACCAATAACCATTTTTTATATGCTTATCTGCCTTGTGGAACCAGGAGGGTTTAACCTCTTGTGTATGCTCCAGGTGACTAATTAACATATCAAGTCCTGACTTGATTCCTTGATGCTCTGCGGACGTATGGCTATCGTTTACCCATTCCTGGTCTGCCTTGATTTCTGCCGCTATGCGTTTGATTCTGCTTAATTCTATTTTCATCTCTCTTTGGTGTTAAAATTTCTCAATATGTGATAATCAAAACACTTTGACTATCATTCTTTGGTGTTAAAGGTTAATGTTCTATTAAAGACACAAAACCCTATTGTTCTGTATCATCTTTGGTGTTAAAGGTTTATAATCCGTGTCTTTCATCGTCAGCTAAATCTTCTAAGTAGCTTTCGTGACGGTCAAAAGCATACTCTTCTTCGTCTATTATATCACAACAGTCTCCACAACTATCGCAAACATATTCACCACATTCTTCGTGAATCTCTAGATCTAATTCTTTGTCTTCTGAATCAGAATAATCTGACCCACAACAACTGCTTACTGTCTCACCATAGTTAGGTGAGGAAAGCTTCCAATTATCGTATCCGCTAACATTCATAAGTACTCTTTTTTAATGATGGCTTCAGCCTCTGCTTGAATATAGATATCACTCATTCCTTCTTTGGTTTCAGCCCATACTCCAGGGTCTCTTGTTTTAAGATACTCCTGGACAACTGCACCCTGGTAGATTTGGTATGCGATGTGTTCTATCTCTTCCTGGGACATTATATTGTCAACCCCAACAAACTCACCATACGGCAAGCCTATTCGAGTTCTCTCCCAGGTCTTCGCTACTTCAATAAGTACGATGTTGTGAATGCTTCTGTTAAACTGAGCAATCATCTTTCTTTTGGTAACCTCATTCTCTAGAGAAACTAAGGTTGCCTTGGCGTGAGATACTTCTCCGACCAATTGCGAATCAGCCATTGCTGATATGTCTTTGCTTGTAATCATTAGATTTGATTTGATTCGTTAATACTTAACTCGTTGTCTTGACCGTGGAAGTCTATAGCGTACCAAATCTGCTCCATTGTAGATTCGTTGGTTAACGCCTGCTCTAACACTTCTTGTGCTTCAAACTCAGTACAATTGAACCTTGATTTTACATCCTCGGTAGTCCATAGATTGTCTACAAAAAATCCTCTTGACTGCAACTCATCTTTCAAGTCCTGGCTTGAAACTTTTTTTAATTTTGACATTTGATTTAATTTTAAATTGATAAAGAGCCTGGAACAATCTCCAGGCTTTCGGATAATAAATCCTCGTCAGTTTACCTTGTGCAAATATAGTCTAAATCTTTTACAAGTGGGTTAGACATTCTTTACAAAACCCAAACTCATCTGTGTCGTGGGTGTTGTTAGTACCACATTTGTGGCACTCGATTCCTGGTGACTCAACGTTTTTTAGTAACCTAAATTGGAAGTCGTAATCATCCCAGGCTGATATAAAAATATCTCCTCCAGGCTGATAGTCAAAGTAGTCTTCTTCATCCTCACCCGTTCGTTTTTGCAACTCCAGGAACTCTTCTTTGAGTTGCTTAAACTCTTGCTTAAACTCTAACTCAGTCAGCACCACAACGTCATTGATGTTGCATCGAACCATAACCGCATATGCGTTTTTCTTTAACTCGTGAACCTGGTACGAACCGTGGTCATCATCTATCTCGTATTGGAACGCTACCAGGAACTCTTCGTCATCTACCTGGTCTTCTTTTCTCAAGATTTCTAACCGCTCTCCTTCGTACCTGGAATCAGACGGTAACGGTAGTTCATTTAAGGCTTTCGTTTGAGCGTATCGCTCTGCGTTTACCTGGTCATCAAACATCTTAATCTCAGAGCCGTTTAAGTCTGAGTAGCCTTCACCGTTCCAGGTGTCAACTACTATAAACTTTTTGGTATCGGGTATCGGGAACTTCCCTTTGTACCCCAGGTCAATTGCTCTGTTGAAGCATTCTACCATTAGCATTTGATTGCTACCGAAGTTGTTGTCCATTATTAAATTGTTCAAGAACTGCAAGTCTGTTGTAGTTCTGATGTCGTTGATGTGTGTTACTCTCATAATTATGATTTTTTAAGGATTGATTGAACTTGATTTTTGATAATTCCCAGGACGATTACTATTAGTGCTACGACTGAGAAACTGAACACGGCTACCATAAAGTACTCCATTGGAAGATTGGCTTCCTGGAAGATTTCAGTAACGATGATTGAGATTTGATAACCCAACCAAAATGTGATTAGTGTTAGGAACGCTTGACCAACTAGCGATAGGATTTGAATTGCTTTTTTCATTTTGATAATTATTAGTTTGTGTGGGCATTATTACCCTTTACCACCAAAAGGTCGTACATCTCTGTACAACCTGGTAGTGGCGGTGTGGTATCGTTTACGCTCTGATATACTCTACAACCTTGGTAGCTTGTTGCATCGCATACACGCACTCTGTCGGCTCATCTTTGAGGTGCTTGCACCATCCTTTGATATATGCTTGGCTATTACTATCGCTCTCTTTAGGGTCTAGACCTAAAAGCCCTACTAGATACATACTGCTTATCTCAGCAACTAACTCTTCTTTGGCATATGTGTTGTCACCCCAAAACGCAACCTCTGTTAGAGTCTTTCTGTTAAGTCTAGACTTGTGACCTGTGCTATGGGCTAACTCGTGAAACAATACCTTGTAGTAGCTATCTGCATCAACGAACGTCTCCAGGTGTGGCATATTCACAAAGTCCTTACCTGGGTTGTAGTAGGCTCCTGCTTGACCGTGAGTGATTTTGAACCCTCCTTGCTTTTCAACGTATTGCTTTACCAGGGACTCAGCTACCTCAATAGTCTCGTGTTCCACCTGGACATCATCTTCTAGCTTGTCAGCCTGGATGCCTTCACATTGAGCGATGTTGAATACTCTATACATCTTCACGTTGAATGTCTTGTGGTATCTTAGTCTACCGTCAGCAAGTCTCTCGTTGGTGTCGATGCTCTTCACTTTTGTAGGGTGAACAAACTTACCCGTTGCTTTGTCCAGGTAACCGATTTGCCAAAAATAAACTTCCGAAGAACTAGATCCCTTAATTACGTTTCCGCCCAGGGTTTTAGCTTGCTTGAATGTCAACCATTGGTTGTGTTCGTATCCTTCAGATTTCATAATGCAGTTAAGCATAAAGATGTTAAATCCGTTGTAGTACCTCTTGGTGCTATAGTTGTAAGGAGCGTTAGCTTGTCCGCCCTTCCAGGGCTTGAACCAATTCAACCCGTCCTTAGTTAGACCCTCGATTACCAGGTCATTGATTTTTGCGAAAATTTCTGTTTGATTTGCCATAATAGTTTTCTTTTGTTTTGATTGATAATGGGAGGGTTGCCCCTCCCGATTTTGATTTGATTAATATTTACAGATTGATGTCATCCCGTTTTGCATTGATAGACTGAAGTCAGCCGCTCTTAATTTGTTGAACACAGATGCACAACAGTCGGTGATGTGTATTGTCCATTTTGAATGTCCCAGGTCACCAACGTGACCGTTTGTAGGTAGATTGATAATCACCTTAGTTGAGTGATGTTGTCCGATGATGCTCATTGCAGTTAAAAATTCTGATTTGTTCATAATAATATAATTTAGTAATGATTAATAATAGTACAAATTTAGTCTAATTCTTTTAATACACAAGCGTTTTCGTACAAATCTTTTCTAACTCGATTTAAGTTGCTGAGTCTCAGTAGCTTACAACGATGAGATTCACCTACATTTGTTTGGGTCTATTTACCTGGGGGCTGAGGTTACCAGGAGAGTCTCTCTCTCTGTTGTTCTCTCTCTCTTTTGGTGGGGGTGCGGGGGGCGGAGCCGTACTTAATACAATGGTGGTCACCAGGGGGTGCAACCAGGTGCAGATAGACTGCACCAGGTAGCCAGGCTAGGCTAGTTATCCTGGGCAGGGTAGCCCCAGGAAAACGCCAAAATAAATCCAGGGAAATTAGGAATCTTGACCCCCCCCTCTAATTTTTTTTTCGTTTCGGTTCAGGCTAGGTGCTCGCAAAATCCTCTATAACCCAAACACTATAGATATCTGATAATTTTTTTTTGTATCTTTGTTCGAAATGAACTATACTATTGAGTTACAAAATCGTATATTTAACGGGTTCGCATTAGGTGTAATGTGGTTCCGCATAGACGAAGAATATAGTTTCGGTGAGTTCATTGTTTATTTAGGACTTATTAGTTTAAACATAAAATATTCAAGAATATGAAAATGAAATTTAAAAGTATGGGAGGATTGACTGTCAAGGATGGTCGTCTTATTAATGATAGACCCAATGGGGTTACAGGTATTGCACAAGCTGCAGGGATCCGTAAAGCAATGTATAGAGCCAAGAAGGTTGATATGATGGCAGACGGTATTGAATTAGCTGAAGGCAGAAAGAACTTCTACAGGATGTAGTTGATTTTGATTTTGATTGGTAGTAAGGAGAGGGAGTGATTACCCTCTCTTTTTTTGTTTTAAACTTTTGTCTGCCCACCAGGATTCGAACCTGGGACCTACTCATTAGAAGTGAGTTGTTCTATCCAACTGAACTATGGGCAGATTATTGACATTGTTGTGTCGTTTTTGTGTCGAGTAAATTACTGATAATCAATAGGATGTCGATAATGTCGTTTTTTTTCCATTTTTTCTAGGGGATAAAAAAATATACTACTACTACTACTACTACTCTATAGAGACTTTGAAAAGCGACATAATGAATTAGACATAAGTTATACATTACTAATATTTCAGCAAGATAAATAAATTCCGTATCTTTGCAGTAAATATAATTAAATCATAAATCAAATGTCAGAACTAGGATACTCGCCTGTCAATTTATTATTTGACGATGAAGGAAGAAAGAAGCTTTACAAGGGAATTAAAACTTTAGCTAAAGCAGTTAAGTCTACCTTGGGACCTCACGGTCAGACGGTGCTAATAGAGTCACCTCAACACACCCACGGAATTACAGTTACAAAGGATGGAGTTACAGTAGCAAAATCAATTTCGCTATTGGATCCCACAGAGCACCTTGCGGTGCGAATAATGAAAGAGGCTGCATCACGAACGGCTACTCAGGCAGGTGATGGAACTACAACGGCTATTGTTCTTACAGAAGCATTAATTAATGCGGGAGCAGAACTTATCACACCTGCTACAAATAAGACTAAAGTATTAAGAGACCTTGTTACTTATACCAATCAAATTATTGACCAGGATCTAAAACGAATGAGCCGCAAAGTATCTGCCTCTCGGCTCAAGGATATTGCAACGATCTCTGCAAACAACGACAGTAATATAGGTAAGATTATATCAGACGTATATAAGAAGGTTGGTGAGAATGGTATTGTTACCGTTGCACGGAGTGAATCCAACGAAACATATTTTGAAACCACGCACGGATTAAAGATTGATCGTGGATATGAGTCTCCATTATTTATTAATGATCAAAAGAAAGATGAGTGCGTTATGGAGGATGTAAGAATCCTGGTATCAGATGCACCAATTGAAAATCTACTTAACATAGAAAATGTTTTAAAGCCTGTAATCCAGGAAGGACTAAAGCTTTTAATTATTGCACCAACCTCAGCAAATGTTGTTAGCACACTAGCTGCTAATGTTATGAAAAATAGCTTGAAGTTGTGTACTATAGGACCACCGTCATTTGGTTACAAGCAACACGAACTAATGCAGGACATTGCAGTTAGTGTCGGAGCAACCTATTTCTCTGAGAAAACAGGAGATGACTTATCATTGATGACGTTAGAGGATTTGGGTCACGCTGCCAAGGTGATAGTTGGTCGTGATTCGACCGTCATCATTAAAAACGAGGAAGAGACAGGGGAGTTGGTTAAAGAAAGAGTTAAGCAATTGAAGCAAAGTTTAAACAATGCAAAGCAAAAAGCTGATAAAGACTTTATCCTGTCTCGAATCGCATCATTAACGGGAGGGGTTGGCGTAATATCAGTAGGTGGTAACACCGACCTAGAGCAAAAAGAACTGTATGATCGTGTTGATGATGCAGTATGTGCAGTTAGGTCTGCCCTTGAGGAAGGTATTGTTGCAGGTGGAGGTATAGCCTTATATAAAATTGCAACATATATAGAGGATGATAACTACCAGGTTGCAGGAAAAATGTTAGCGAGAGCACTTCGTGCTCCCTTAGAACAGATTTATACCAATGCAGGAATAGAGATATCTGAAGATCAGCAAACCAAACTTATGTACGACAAGGGTAATGAAGGGTTAAACATAAAGTCAGGAGAATGGGGAGATATGTTTAAGATGGGAGTAATAGATCCATTTAAGGTAACAAGGTCTGCACTTCAAAACGCAGTATCTGTTGCGGTAACATTACTATCAACTAACGCTATTGTAACAATGGCAAGAACATACGAAGACAAATGAAACCAATAGGTAAATATATTTTAGTAGACCAAATAAAAGAAGAGATCAAAACTGACTCAGGACTTTTATTGTCAGCAGATGATGCTGCAGATATCAGGTACAAAAAAGCCAAGGTGCTTGTTCCTGGAACTGATGTAACTGTAATTAAAGCAGATGACATTATATATTACGACTCAAGAGCGGGATATACTATGGTAATAAAGTCTAAACAATGCACGATTATTTCTGAGAGAGATGTCGTTGTTGTCGAATAAAGGAATTCATTTCTTTTATATAGTTTCTGTATACCTTATCGGTGTATGAAACATTCTTTAAAAACAAAGGATTGGAGGAGGGACTCTCAGGAATCTCTTCTCCATTTAGTTTTTTATAAAGGGATACCAATACTCTAGTAGACTTATATGATAGTTGGTATATTGCCTTAGACTTGGATGTGTTTTTTCTAAACACTTCAATCCACTTATCCTTTAGTAAGGTATTAAACCTGTTCTTATCCCAACTAATAAGTTCGTTGAACTCATCGAAGTCATCTTTAGAAAAATATTTTTCAGATTGTAGGAATAGTAATATGTCTAGGTCAGATGTCGTAAGTCCGTACTTTGCTTTGATAAAGTACCGTATTACCCTCCAATATTTCAGGTAATCTTGCATTCAATTAAATTTAATATCTTTGTAGCAAAGATACTTAATATATTCATTATGCCTGACGAACCAAAAAATACCGCAGCCCTAGATAATTCACAAAGAAAGGTAGGAGCAACAAAAGAAGAAAGAGATAAACTCAAAGCTGAGTGGACAACCAAGCTTCAAGAGGAGATGGCAAAAGGTAATTTGGATCTTAATGCTGAAAATTTTAAGCACAAGGATGTAATGAAGTGGACAAAGACTAAGTCTGAGCCACTAGTATCTTCAGCAGGAGCCAACCTATCATATGGTGGGAGTTCTCTAGGAAAGGGAACTAAACTTTCAAGACGACCAAGCAGGGTTGCAACAAAACAAAGAAACTCAAGAAGGTAAAAATTATGAAAACATTACGACCATATGGTACTGCACTAAGTGCAAAGGTAAAAGGGAAAGTAGAGAAACTCGGTCTCCCGTCAAACGAACAAATTAAAAATAGTGTTTACGCTAAGTGCGGTAAAAAATAGTTATGGCATATAAGCAGAAGTGTTGGACAGGATATGTTGCTAAAGGAACTAAGAAATCTCCAAGCGGAAAAAAAACCGCAAGCGGCAAGGTTAAGCAAGTAAACAACTGCGTAAAAAAATAATCAATGGCAACTCCCAGGAAAGGTAAAGCTAAAGTAAAAGTTACCTCATCAGGTAAAAAGGTTAGCTACGGACAGGCGGGTAAAGCTAGAGGTGGTGGACCAAGGGTTAAGCCAGGTACATCTAAGGGTGATAGTTATTGTGCTAGAAGCTTGGGGATAAAGAAAAGATTATCTAAGAAAAAACAGAACGATCCTAATACTCCAAACAATCTATCTCGCAAAAGGTGGAAGTGTTCAGGAGCAAAATCTAAAAAATAATATTAGTATATTTGTAGAATATATAAAGATCTATTTTAATGGGCAAAGGATTAGTTTGGTTAGGAAATAAAATAATTGCATTATGGTGTGCAATGCAATGTAAATGGAACAAGTGGATGTTGGCTTTAATGTTCAACGTAGGGTCTTGTCCAAATAAGATGTGCACTTGTAAAAAATAAAATCAAATCAAATGGAATCAAAAGGACTAGGAGACACAATTGAGAAGTTCACAAAAGCTACAGGAATAAAAGCAGTAGTTGAAAAAATAAGCGAGGTTACAAAAACACCTTGCGGATGTGGTAAAAGAAAAGAGGCTCTTAATAAAGCGGTCCCTTATAACAAATAGAAAATATGGCTTACGAAAAATTACAAGGTTACTTAGCATTAGAGGCACTTCCTGCTGACCAGGCAAATATTCCTTATCCTGCATTATTGAAAGCAGGTCAAACAAATGCAGTTGCTGCTCCCGTTGTAAACACAATGGAAGATGCAGTTGGCGGGTTTGAAACTACTAATAAAGTATATGCAGGGGACATTGTATATTTTGCAGCTTCTGCAGCTACAGTTCTTGATGTAATTAGTGATACAGAACTTTTACTTAATAACGCTTCAGGTCAAGCAGCTAGTCAAGACTATGTAATTTATCAGGCATCATCTTATTTGAATTTGCAAGATGCAAACAATGGATGTGTTTTATATGTAGGTGGATCAGGAGATCTTAAAGTGGATACCATTGCAGGAAGCACGGTAACATTTAAAGCAGTCCCAATCGGATTCTTTCCCGTACAAGTAAAAAAGATTTACGCAACAGGTACAACCGCTAGTTCAATTATAGCGTTATGGTAAAGAGATTAATAATTGGAATTGTAATAGCAATTTAAAACTCGCTTAAATGGATATGGCTGACCTAAAAATGTATTTCTTAAACGCTTCGGTGTTGACCTTGTCTATGACTAATATAGATATGGTGCTAAAATTATTACTTCTAGCCGTATCGATTGGCTACACCGCTCAACGTTGGTATCTTCTAGATAAAGAAAGAAGAAACAAAAAAAATGAGGAAGATAAATAAAATCATAATTCATTGTTCTGCCACTAGAGAGGGTCAAGCTATTGATCTAGAAACTATAAGAGATTGGCACGTTAAAGGAAGAGGTTGGTCAGATATAGGATACCATTACCTGGTGCATATAGACGGAACCATTAGCCAAGGAAGACTACATTCTGTAGCAGGTGCTCACACGAAGGGCGAAAATCAAGAAAGTTTAGGGATTTGTTACATCGGAGGGGTTGAATTAGACGGAAAAACACCAAAAGATACACGAACTTGCAGTCAGGCAGATAGCCTAGAAGCACTACTTTATAGCCTAAAAGCTATGTATCCAGGTGCAAAAGTACACGGACATAGGGATTTTTCTGCAAAAGCCTGTCCAAGTTTTGATGCGACCAAAGAATTTGACGACATCAGTAACCTATTTAATCCTGAGAATGAAAAAAATTGTTGATTGGTTTGGTGGTAGTGTAATTAAAGATTTGTTATCGGGTCTTGATAACTTATTCACCTCTAAAGAAGAAAAAATTAAAGCAGAAAATGTAATCAAACAAATTCTTATTGAGAAACAGTTAGAGTTACAAAGAATGCAAACGGAAATTATTGTAGCTGAAGCAAAAGGAAACTTTATTCAAAGAAGTTGGAGACCAATTCTTATGTTATCATTTGGCTTCATTGTTATATACGTTAAGTTCGCAGCACCATTATTCGGTTTACCAATCCCTGAATTAGAAATAGAATTTTGGGAACTCTTAAAGATAGGTATAGGTGGATATGTAGTCGGTCGTAGTGCTGAAAAAATTGCAGACAAGATCACGATCACGAAAAAATAACACCCATTTATTTTTATTATCTTTGTAACATAAATAGATAATAGGAATGGCAAGAATTTCAACATACCCAATTGATACTAAAATAAGCGGGGGTGATAAATGGATTGGAACAGACGTTGACAAAAACAATGCTACTAAAAACTTTACAGTTGCAAATGTAGCAGAGTATTTAAACGTTTCTTCTTCTATTGATTCACAAACGCTAAGATATAAGTTTCAATACTTAAACCCAGGGGATGTTCGTGAACCAGGAACAATATCTTTTGATCCACAACTTGGATCATCAGTTCCTTTTTCATCCGTGACAACCTGGTTGCTTAGTCAGTATTCAAAGAAGTATGTTAGCCAAGGTGCAGCAAATGACATATCATCTTTCTATACAAGTCCATTAATAGGCTCTCAAGTTTTAGTTACTAATACAAAAGATATTAGTAAGTGGGCGGTGTATACTTGGACTTCTTCAACTGTTGATTCAACAGAAAAACAATTTTACAATATAGGACTAACTCACGTTAGCAGTACAGGTAGTCTTGAAGAAAATCAAGAGTATTTTATATCCCTACTAACACTATCAGGTGGTGGTGGTGGTAAGCAACCAACCTATGTTTTTACACAGGGTGTACCTGCTACTACTTGGACAATACCACATAATCTTGGAAACTTCCCTTCCGTATCTGTAGTTGATTCTACAAAGCGGGTTGTGAACGGAACCATAGACTATATAGACGATAATAATTTAACAGTAACCTTTGGTGCTCCCTTTTCAGGTCAGGCATTTCTTAATTAATAATAAAAAAAAACAAAACAATTATGGCAATTAAATTTTTAGATGCGATAGACCTGACGGGATTAGAAGTACAAAACGTACTCGCTCAGAATGTTGCAGGAAACCCAACCGCTTTAGGTGAGGGTCAATTTTTCTTTGATAGTACATCAAAGATTTTCAAGTATTGGAACGGAACCTCTTGGGTATCTCTAGACGGACAAGGCGGGGTAACATCACTAGTAAATGGTGTAGGTACTCTCGTTAGTTCAGCAACAGGTAACGTAGCGGTAAACTTAAACTTATCAGGATTAAGTAATTATGTTCTAGAAGGAGTAAACCTAAGCGGTTCTCCTGTAGACATCAAATCGGTATTCCCGTTCAGCGATGCAGCAAACAATGTAAGTTATGCTACTCTAGCTGACTTACCTTTTACTGCTAACACAGGTACGGTAACAAGCATTACTAATGCTGCAGACACAGGAACAGGAACTGCTATTACAGGTTCAGGAACGTTTACTTACACAGGAGCGGGTCTTATCTCTACTGCAGTATCGGGTACAACAGTAACTATTAGTACTACTGCAACAGACAACACAGGTACAGTAACATCTGTAGGTCCTGCTAACGGAACATTTATTAGTAGTTCAAGTGCAGCTATTACAGGTTCAGGTACACTAACTTATGATCTTAGTGCATCAGGAACGCCAAGTGCAACTACTTATTTAAGAGGTGACAATTCTTGGGCAACTATTGCTGCAGGATTTGCAAACTTTGGAATAAGTGCTGATTCAGGAACTGCCGCAGTTATTGATAGTAAAGATGATATCTTATTTACAGGTGCAGGAGGTATTGCTACTTCTATCTCTACCGTAGGAACGACTTCTACTGTAGGTATTACACTAGGTGCTTCAGGAGTAACTGCAGGTAGTTACGCAAGTGCTGACATTACTGTAGATGCACAAGGTCGTATTACGGCAGCAAGTGCAGGTGGTGCAGGAACTATGACATCTTTTGATGTTGGTGGTGATAGCGGTACAGACCAGGTGATTACAAACGGAAACAAACTTTCAATCTTAGGTGGTGAAGGTATTGTAACTGCAGCAAGTGCTACAGATACTCTTACTGCAACTCTTGATCTTAGTGAACTTCCTGTAAGAACTGCAGCAATTGACGGTGCAACAGATTACTTTGTTGGATTATTTGATAAAGGAGCAGACCAAAACAAATCACTTATTAAGGACCTTTCTCTTAGTGAGTTGGGAGCACCTACAAAGGATTTGTCGATTGGATACAAACTTACTAACGTTGTTAATCCAACTGTAGCACAAGATGCGGCAACTAAGAACTATGTAGATACAACATTCGCAGGTTCAGGAGCGTTAATCTACCAAGGTGGATACGATGCAACAACGGCAGCACCATCAGTAGGTGTATTGGCAGGTTGGACATATGCAGTAACAGTAGCAGGATCAGGACTTCCTTTAGGATTTTGGGATCCAAGATTAGAGGTTGGTGATTTAGTTATCGCTAACGTTGATTCTCCAAAATCTGCAGCAGATTGGACTGAGATTAACAAGAACATTGACGTTGCAACGGCAACAGTTCTAGGTATTGCAAACTTCCCAACTGCAGGTGGACTTAGCGTTTCAGCAGGAGCAGTAAGTATGCCGAATGTAGGAACTGCAGGTTCTGTAGGTAGTGCATCCAAGTCTTTAGCAATCACAACTGATTCTAAGGGTCGTGTTTCTGCGGCAACCGCAACTGACATTGCAATTGCAGCAAGCCAGGTTACTAACTTCTGTGCTGAGGTAGATTCTTGTGTAGATGCAAGAAGTGCAACAGGGACAATTGGTGATGCAACCTCTTGGACTATTGCTCATAACTTAAATAGTTTTAATGTTATGATCCAGGTTTACTCTAATGTAGCACCTTTTGAAACAGTACAAGTTTTCACATCACGCAAGGATAAGGATACAACTGTTATTTCAGTTGCAGTCAACCCAGGTGTTGATGCTTTAAATTATATGATAGTAAAGGTTTAATATTTAAAAAAATCTAACTCTAAATTATGGCTGAATTTATTCAATTCAAGCAACCCATCTCTGTCGCCTCCACCATTAAGGTGGATGGCGTAGAGTTAGGACTTAATGCTTTTACAGATACAACTATTCCGACCAACAATAATACGTTGACGAATGGTGCAGGATATATTACATCAACATCGACCAACACCCTAACAAACAAGTCAGGTAACATTTCACAATGGACCAACGACTCAGGTTATATTACGGATGCGGGCGACAACAATTATGTTGATGGAATGTCTTTCAACAAAACCAATGGAATACTTACTCTTTCTCGTAGCGGGCTTACTGATTTAACTCAGAGTTTAGATGGTAGATACCTTACTTCTGCTAGTAACTTTTATCTCAATGGTATTACTAAAGCAGGTAATGTTCTTACATTTAGTGTATTAGGTGCAACAAACCAAACATATACGTTTGGGGCAAATGCTTTTAATGGGACCACAATTTATGCGGAGCCTGGGATCTTTAGTGGAGGTGGTACACCTTCTCTAGCCGCAGGTGTTACTGCTGCAGAAATTAGGACACTTATTGGTGCAGGTACTTCAAGCACAACGGGAACTGTTACAAGTGTAACAGGGACTGCGGGTCTGCAAGGCACAGGTAGTGGTAGTGTTCAAATAAGTGTAGACTATTCAGGAGCAGGTAACATCATTGATACTGCAGCAGACGGGACAACCGTAGAAGGTAAGGATATGATTTTGTATGAAGATGCAACTGATAGTATTGTAAAAGAAATTCCAATAGAAGCAATCTTAGCACTAGCACCACAAGGTGATATCACAAGTGTAGGAGCGGGTACGGGAATGACAGGAGGAGGAACATCAGGTGGTGTAACTTTAAATGTTATTGGTGGAACAGGTATTACTGCAAATGCTAACAACATTACTATAGATGCTACTGTAGCAACTTTAGCAGGTACACAAACATTTACAAACAAGTCGGGTGCTATATCTCAATGGACTAATGATTCAGGGTATACTACTTTAGCTATAGGCACAACGGCAACTACTGCAAAGGCAGGGAACGTAACAACAATTAGCACGGCACAAGCAAAAGCAATAACAGACAACACGGCTAAGGTTGGGATTACTACAACACAAGCCTCTAATATTACTACAAATAACGCTAAGGTTTCAGACACAGGTACACCTGCAATACTATCGAATGGTACAACACCATCGTTAAATGCAGGAATTAGTGCAGCCGAGGTTAGAACACTTATCGGTGCGGGGACTTCAAGTAGTGCAGGAGTTACAAGCGTTGGAGGTACAGGAACCATAAGCGGAATATCGTTAAGCGGTACAGTT
>Ga0307489_10000728_pt1 | contig 20772 bp, 39 predicted proteins | sample SB12metaG_FD_202247 | JGI IMG/M metagenome (GOLD analysis project Ga0307489, IMG submission 202247) | Sea-ice brine microbial communities from Beaufort Sea near Barrow, Alaska, United States - SB 1.2 | ecosystem: Environmental > Aquatic > Marine > Coastal | place: USA: Alaska | collected...
CAGAAGCGGCGCCGGCGGTGCCAATGGAGGCTTCAGATTCCAGCGGCGGCCCTGGGATAAATCGTGACTCGCTTCGGCAGCCAAGTCCCAGCGAACGCCCGACGGGAGCGGGGGCGGGGCCGGGAGGGGCGGGGGCGGATGTGGAGGGGCGGCAACGGGTGGAGGACGCGCGGTCGCGGAAGTACGCGTGGTTGGCGAACAACTCGGCGGAGGGTTACCTGGCAGGCGCTTACACTCGTCCACTTTTCAGCTCAACTTGAGCGGATTGTATGGGATAGGGGGTGCGCGCAGGGGTTGTGTAGTCCGTGTAACGGGGGTGTCAGGGGCTGTTTAGGGTGTGTAGGGTGTTTTCTTGTGTCAGACACGGCTCAAGTTGAGCTGAGAAGTGGACGAGTGTAAGCCCCTGTCACCTGGGCGACATCGACTGGGAGAAACACATGGGCGTGAGCGGGTTGGCGGGTCACGCGGACACAGAGGAAGCAGCGACGCTGTTCCAAGAACCTGAGCCGGAGGCGGTGGAGCACGAGCAGGGGGTGGACGTCGGTGGTCCCGCGGAAACGGGAACGCGGTTGCGCTTGGCGGAGTTGGGCGCGGCGCAAGACTGGAGCGCCGCCGCGGCTGCTGCGGCGGAGGAGAATGCGGAGGACGAGGAGGGGGAGGGAGCATCCCCGGGGGGCACGAGGGCGGATGGGCAGAGGAGTCAGAGGCCGAGCACAACAAGGCGGGGCGGGGGGCGGGGGGATGTCGACACGGAGCGAAGAAGAAAGTCCGAGCTCATCGGCGGCGGTGACGTATCACTGGGGGAGCTGAACGAGGCGCTGGGGGGCGAGGTGACGACGGACTTCACGTGGGGCAGCGGCAGGGGCTTACACTCGTCCACTTCTCAGCTCAACTTGAGCCGTGTCTGTCACAAGGAAACTCCCTACACACCCTAAATACCCCATAACACTCCCTTGACACGGGCTACACAATCCGTACGCGCACCGCCTATCCCATTTAAAGCGCTCAAGTTGAGCTGAAAAGTGGACGAGTGTAAGCCCCTGGGCAGCGGCAGCGGCTCCCACGGCGACTTTCCGGCGCTGGGGCAGGACGGCGCAGTGGCCACGGGCGAGAGCCGCGGTATAACGAAGGGCGTCAAGTCCAAGAGAAGCAGTAGCAGTAGCAGCGGCGGCAGCGGCAGCGGCAACAGCGGCAGCAGCAAAAGTGGCGAGCCCCCGGACTTCACCTTGTACGACCCGGCGTTCGTGGACTCCGAGATGGAGTACCGCACGCGGTCGGGCAAGGCGAAGCTGCTGAGCGAGTTCATGAGGCCAGCGGCGCTCAACTACACGGACCAGTGGTCGACCGGCCGCCTGCGCCGCCTGGGCCGCACCCTCTACCTCGACGGCAAGCCGTGGCTGATGCGCGCGCTGTGCTACTCGCCGGTGCCCGTGGGCAGGGGCTTACACTCGTTCACGTTTCAGCTCAACCTGAGCCGTTTCTGACACAAAACACACCCCAGACACCCCCTAATGCCCCATGATGCCCCCCTGAATACCTCTTAAAGAACCCCTAAACGCAACCCCTATCCCACATAAAGCGGTTAAGTTGAGCTGAATAGTGGACGAGTGTAAGACCCTGCCCGTTGGGTGGGACCCCGACTGGTTCGAGCCTTATGGCGACTTCTTCACGTCGGAGTACGCCGGCAGGGGCTTACACTCGTCCACTATTCAGCTCAACTTGAGCCGTTTCTGACACAAAAGCACACCCTAAACACCCCTGATACCCCCTGCCACCCCTTAAACACCCCCGAAACAACCCCTAAACGCACCCCCTGTCACACAGAAGGCGCTTAAGTTGACCTGAAGAGTGGACGATAGTAAGCCCCTGTACGCCGGCATATACGAGCGCGACATCCCGCTGATGGCAGCGGCGGGCGTCAACGCGCTGCGCATCTACACGCTCAAGTTCAGCCACCGCCACACGCACTTCTTCGACCTGTGCCGCCGCTACGGCGGGGCGGTGCACCCTAAACCCTAAACCCTAAACTCTGAACCCTAAACCCCAAACCTGGGGCGGTGCACAGTTGACGCCGGCGTTCGGCCCCACTCTGCTCTTGTCTGCTCTTGTCTGCTTTGCCGGTGATCACATTTCGACTAGTTTGTCTCGTCTGGTAGTCTGATAAACTAGTTGCGCGGCGAGCTAGCGTTGTGTGAAGCTAACCGAGTCGAAAGCGCCTGGTTTCAGCGCTTGAAATTACGCAGCATAAGATACGATAACCTGCTTTCACGTTTTGCTTTCAATTTAACACACGCCCCTACATCACGGCATCAACATCATCGTGGGGTACGAGTTCGAGGCAGGGGCTTACACTCCTCCACTTTTCGGCTCAACGTAAGCGCTTTCTGTGGTATAAGGGGTGCATTTAGGTACTGTTTAGGAGGTGTCTAGGAGGTGTCAGGGGGTGTTAGGGGGTGTTCAGGGGGCATTTAAGGTGTGCTTTTGTGTCAGAAACGGCTTAAGTTGAGCCGAAAAGTGGACAAGCGTAAGCCCCTGGTTCGAGGACGGAACCAAGACCTTCTTCAACGACGCCAACACCATGCTTCACACGCAGAACAAGATCAAGGCGCTGCTGCGCGCCGCGCGCCACCCCGCAGTGGTGGCGTGGATCATCGGCAACGAGCTCAACGGTCCCTGGTGGGGTGCTGCACCTTCACACCCGTGTTCAAAGCGCCCAATTTCAGTCATTGGGATTACTGTAACGTATGAAGAAAGTGCTTTCAATTTTTGCATTCAATGTCAGCATGTGACCCTACACCCTGGAACCTGTTTGTGTGTGACAAGGACCTGGCAGAGAACTTCGGGATCAGCGGGTGCCAGTTCGGCAGCTCCATCGAAAAGCTGATGAAGTCCATCAACCTGCTGTGCGGCGCCGTCAAGGTGGGGTCGCGCAATAGGCCTATTTCGGTATATCGCCTGGGTGAAATGCCCATACAGAGTTGCGGACAAAGCGGCAGCGCTCCGCGCAGGAAAGCGGGTGCCAGGTTAAATGCCCATACAGAGTTGCCGGCAAAGCGTCAGCGCTCGGCGCGGGAAGCGATATACCGAAATCGGCCTATTGTTTCCCTGCACGTCATCAGAGTCCAACGCATTCGGAATCCTCGATTATTGAGTTGAACAGCATCCTGTGACATGACATGTTCCTCCCAATATCTGCTTCGGCCCTAAGTAAAGGAGGAAGGGATGATGTGCGGCACCGCGATGGCGAACGTGAACCTGCCAATCAGCAAACAGCACTTGGTAAGGTGGTGCAGGTTGCGACTCGTACTGAAAGTGACTAGTTGCAACGCTTGAGACCAGAATATGAGAAACTGCATTCAAGTTTTGCTTTCAAGTTCAACTGGCGGCCCTATGAGTGGGTGGGGATGCAGCTGTGGGGCGCCGCGGCGTGGATCAAGATGTCCGACCGCTACATGACCAACCTGGCAGGGGGGTCATTCAGAACAAGCACTCCACCGACGCTGAATCTCCTCCTCCTCCTCCTCCTCCTCCTCGCGCCTGTGTGAGCATTCACCCCGATGGTTGATCATCCGGGCACGTCCGATTTCGGCTCGAGTGCTTGTACTCAATGACCCTGCTGCCAGGACTTCTGGGGTGTGAATCTGTACACCCGCCGCTACTTCTCCCCTATGGTAGGGCGGTGCAGGTTGACCCTAACAAACCCATATTGAAAGCGCCTGGAACTAAGCGCTTGAAACTGAAGAAATATGACGTACCGCTTTTAAAATTTGCTTTCACATTCAACTTGCGCTGCTACACCATGGGGTTATTCCAACGCTTCCACCTGGTCTCCAAGAAGCCTATGGTTATCTCGGAGTATGGGGTGGACGCGTATAACCTGAGCCCGCAGCTGGAGGGGTGGAACGCGTTCGACACGATGGGGTCGGAGGATGAGGTGTCGCAGGCTGATTGGCTGGCGACCATGGTGGAGGACCTGGAGCGCCACAGCACCACGTGCGCGGCGGGCTGCGCCACGCGCTTCATCAGCGGCGGCGCCATCATGGCCTGGGCAGGGGCTTACACTCGTCCACTTTTCAGCTCAACCTGAGCCGCTTCTGACACAGAATACACCCTGGACAACCCCCAATACCCCCTAACATACCCTACACACCTCCTAGACAACCCCCAAATGTACCCCATATCCCGCAGAAATCGCTTAAGTTGAGGCAAAAAGTGGACGAATGTAAGTCCCTGGGTCTGGGTGGACGAGTACTGGAAGGGCAAGAGCGTCACCCCAGTGCCCACCACTGACGAGCGCGTGCCGACCATAACGCGCGTGTGCCCGTCGTTGAAGGAGTACCTGCACAGCCCGTGCGGGTACGCGTCGCCCACGCAGCCCGACCTCTACGTGTCCGAGGAGTGGTTCGGCCTCATGGCAGGGGCTGACACTCGTTCACTTTTCAGCTCAACTTCAGCCGTTTCTGACACAAAAAACACCCTAGACACCCCCTAGTACCCCCTAAGACAACCTACACACACCTAGACAACCCCTAAATATAGCCCCTATCCCGCAGAAAGCGCTTAAGTTGAGCCGAAAAGTGGACGAGTGTAAGCCCCTGCCTGATGGCCGTCAAGCGGCGCTGCTCCATCAACAAGGTGGATTTGCTCCGGCCTCGCGCGGCGTACTTCATGCTCAAGCTCATCTGGGGCGAGGGCGGCAGCTGCACGCCGTTCCTGGGCCAGGCAGGCTACTTACTCAGATCAAGCACTCGGTACACGTTGTTTGAATCGACGAATCCGTCCACTCGTCTGTATGAGCATTCACCCCAAAGGTAACCTGGTGAGTCATGCTCCGATCTCCCAAACCCTAAACCCTAAACCCTAACCCTAAACCCTAAACCCTAAACCCTTAGTGCCTGTTCTCAAATGACCGTCCCGGCAGGACCCGAAGCAGATGCCGTACGACCCGGAGACGCACCTCAACTGCGGCCGCGCCATGAAGAGCTACATCCTGCGCACCATGGTGAGGCGGTGCAAGTTGACCCTATCAAACCCAAGTTGAAAGCACCGGGAACTAAGCGCTTGAAACTGAAATATGATGAACTAATTTCAACTTTTGCTTTTAAAATCAACTCGCGCCGCTACACCATGGAAACTTTCATGCGCGCCGAGGCCGAGGCGTTTCATCAGATCCAGCTGGTACCAAACAGTCCGGTTCCGATCTTCGCGCACTTCGAGAACTTCAGCGCGCAGCTCAACCACCCCAAGGGCGTGATCAACCCGGTGTCCACCAACCTGCAGTCCACGTTCCTGACCTGCCACGCGCAGGCCAAGATCCACCGGAGGTCCCCCAGGACCTGCCCGCCCGCGCCCAAGATTATGGATGATATCGTCGGTTACATCTCGCGGCAGTCGCTGGAGTTCGAGCAGCCGGGGGATACGAGCTGCCCGCAGCAGGAGCAGATGGACGCGATGAAGCTGGAGGTGCAGCTGAGGACAGTGATGGTCCTGGGCAGGGGCTTACGCTCGTCCACTTTTCGGCTCAACTTGAGCCGTTTCTGACACAAAATACGCCCTAAACCCCCCCTGGCACCCATTGACACCTCCCAAATAACCCCCTGAACAACCCCTTAATGTACCCCCGATCCCACAGAAAGCGCTTACGTTGAGCTGGAAGGTGGACCGAGTGTAAGCCCCTGGTCCTGGGCGCTGTATTATACTTCACAGTGGCGCTGTTGTTGAAGCGGAAACAGCTGGCACGAATGGGACGGGACGCGATGATATCGTTGGTGCGGGCGGGGATGCCGGGCGCGGATTATTTCGTGACGGCGCCGTCGCCCGACGAGGGCGCGGCGACGGCAGCGGCGTCGGACATACTCCGCTCACAGGCAGGAGCTTACACTCGTTCACGTTCGAGCTCAACTTGAGCAACTCCAGGACACATTCATGACTTAAGCTGGGTTACACGGTGGACAGAAGAGCTCAAGTTGAGCTGAAATCGGAACGAGTGTAAGCCCCTGCTCGCAGGTAGCGCGGGGTCAGTGGCTCGCTTCGGAGCTGTGGGGTGAGCCCGGTAGGGGGGTCATTGACATCAAGCACTCCATCGACGTTTTGTTCCGACGAAGCGAGTCCGCGCGTCTGCATGAGCATGCACCCTGATGGTAAATCGTGCTCCAATCTCAGCACGAGTGCGTGTTATCAACGACCCTGCTCGCATTCACCCTAAAGGTAAATCGTGCTCCGATTTCGGCTCGAGTGCTTGTGATCAACGACCCTGCTCCACGCCTCCACGGTGACGGAGAATGTAGCCACCGACGGAGACGATCCGCGGCTGTCGCGCCCCGGGCAGGGGCTTACACTCGCTCACTTCAGAGCTCAACTTGAGGACCTTCGGGACACATCGCTTACGTCAGAGCTCAACTTGAGCACCTCCGAGACACATCCACGGGTTACGTTGGCTTACATGGGGACACAGGCAGCTTAAGCTGAGAGCAGAAAGGGGCAAATTAAGCTCAGTTGAGCGGAATTGGGAACAAGTGTAAGCCCCTGACCCCGGCCCGCCGCCCACGGGGGTGACCGACATCGAGAAGGGCATCGACGCGTGGCGGCGGCGCGTCACTCCCATCGTCACCAACATTGCCGGGATGTTCGGCTTCCAGGGCGGCGACACCCCCACAGCTGGCAACCACGCGTTGGTCGGCTCCACGCGCGAGCTCGTCATTGACCGCATGGTAGGGTTTAGGGCTTAGGGTTTAGGGCTTAGGGCTTAGGGTTTAGGTCTGCCGGATGTTGCTTGTCACGCCATAGAATGCCGTTAAACTCACGAACCGAGAGCTCAAAATGTGCGTCGATGACATGATGTGGTGCACAGTACCTGTCAGGCTCTACCGCAAGGCGAAGAACCTGTGGAACCTGACGCAGATCTCCGACGCGCCCGCCGAGGTGACGGGCGCGGCGTGCGCCGGCGGGCCCGTGGCAGGGGCTTACACTCGTCCACTACTAGGCTCAACTTAGGCGCTTTCTGTGGGATAGGGGGTGCATTCAGGGGTACAGGGGGTGTTCTGGGGGTATCAGGGGGTATTGCGGGGTGTGAAGGGTGTATTTCCTGTCAGAAATGGCTCAGGCTTAGCTGAAAATTGGACGCGGGTGTAAGCCCCTGGCCCGTGGCCGACTTTGCCATCCTACAGCTGCACGACCGCACCTTTGCGGGGTACACGCGGTGGCTGGCGCACACAGAATTTACCGACCTGTCGCCCAAGGTAGGGCGGTGCAGTTTGACCCTATCAAACCCATGTTTCAAGTGCCTGGAACAAACCGCTTGAAACTAAAATATGGATCAACTGGTTCCAAATGCTGCTTTTAAATTTAACTTGCGCCGCTACGCCAAGGACCAGGCCGCCACGCTGGGGTTTGTGCACGGTGCGGACGCGGCGCGGCGGCAGCCGGCGGGCGCGCGCCTGGCCGACACCAGGTACGGCGGTGCAGGTTGCCAGTTTCAAAACCCCTGTTGAAAGTGCCTATGATATCAGCACTTGAAGCTATAATATGATGAACCGCTTTCAAACCTTGCTTTCAGTTTCAACTTGCGCCGTTACAACCAGGCTGAACCAGACGGCGCTGTTCGAGCTGCTGCACAGCGAGGCAGGGGCTTACACTCGTCCTCTTTTCAGCTCAACTTGAGCGCTTTGTATGGGATAGAGGGTGCGCGTAGGGATTGTGTAGCCCGTGTTAAGGGGGTGTTAAGGGGGATTAAGGGTGCGTAGGGTGTTTTTGTGTGTCAGACATGGCTTAAGTTGAGCTGAGAAGTGGACGAGTTTAAGCCCCTGCAGCGAGGCGGCCAACTGCCGTCTGCTTCCCGAAATGCTGAGTTTCACCTACCACGCCGCGGCGTGCACCGTGGCGGCGCCGTCGGCGGCGCATGCTGCTGCGCGACCGCTGCGCAACTCCGGCCTGCCGCTGCCCCCCGGCAGGGCCGCGACACTCCTCAACTTCTCACCTCAAAACCTGAGCCGCCTTTGTCACTGATAGAAACCGCCCAACAGCCCACCGTATCGCACGAAATGTGCTCACGGCAAGCCGAAACGTTGACAAGTGTGGGCCGTAAGCCCTAAGCCCTAAAGCCTAATAAACCCTAAATAAACCCTAAGGCCCTGGCGGAAGGGGACTTCGTGGAGAGCATCATCACGCCGTTCCACGGCGCCATCGCCGAGTGCATGACGCTGACCAAGCGGATCCACGCGCGCGTCGGGTACGACGACATCAACGAGGCGTTCTGGAGCAAAGAAACGATCGGAAAGATGCTGACGATGGATGCCATGGGGGGCGCCACTTCCGTGTACGCCAAGTTTCGGCAGTTTCTGCGTTCGGCGGCGGCGGCGACGGAGCGGGACCAGCGGCTGGCCGCCGTGTTCGGCAAGACGTATCGCGAGCACCTGGGATGGGGTAAGGCCTGCCAGATGTTGCCCTAAACCCTAAACTCTAAACCCTATACGCTTAACCGTAAACCATAAAGCCTAAAACCTAAATCGATCACCCTAAACTTTAAAACTTAAACCCTAAACCCCATGCAAGGCATCCCAAACCTTGGTTTCTTGAGTCAAATGGCATCCTACGACATGTTCCTCACAACATATGCTAGGGCCCTGGGACGGGGCATGGTGTTCTGCAACTTCCACCGCATGTTCACCTTCCTGAGCCTGTGCTTCCACCTGCTGGTGGTGCACGCCTTCACCGCCTTCACCCACCCCGCGCTCTTCGCATCCGCGGCAGGGCAAACCCTAAACCCTAAACCCTAAACCCTGAGCCTCTAAATAAACCCCAAATACTAAACCCTATTTCCCTGAATCCTAAACCCTAAGCCCTGAAACCTAAACCCATATCCTAAACCCCACCCGCAGGGCCGTAACAGAGATTGCACGCCACGTCATCGACCCCCGACGCGCACTTTGAACCCTGGTGTCTTGATTCAGATCACATCCTACGACGCGGCGAGCGATGTGTGGCAGGCTGTACTTCGCGGGTGTGACGGCCGCGGTGTGCAACCTGGTGCTGGAGGTGCACTGCGTGTTCATACACGGGCAGGAGCTGCTGTGGAGCCGCCGCACCTCCCTCGTCCGCGCCGCCGCCGCCGCCCTGCTCCTGACAGGCAGGGCATGGCACACATTGCTAAACCCTAAACCCTAGACCCCTAAACCTTAAACCCAAAACCCAACCCCAACCCTAAACCCTAAACCCGCCGCCCTGCTTCTGGCAGGCAGGGCATGGCAGACGTTGCTCGCCACGTCCAAGGATGTCACATTGCCCGCCACATCCCAGGAAGTAATGTAATTCAAGAAACGAGGGTTCGAGGGTTCGCGCTGCGTCGCATAACGCGGCGACCGATATCAGCCTGGCCCTGTTGGGCGGCGCCTTCGTGGTGCTGGGCGGGTACCGGCACCTCACCCCCGACATGTACTGCCTGGCAGGGACTTACACTCGTTCACTTTCAGCTCAACTTGTGCTGTCTTTGTGCCCCTTGGGACCCAACTTGACCCATGTATGTGTTCCGAATGTGCTCAAGTTGAGCTCTAACATGAACGAGTGTAAGCCCCTACTGCCTGGCCTGCGCTCCGTACCTGCTCTTCACCTGCCTGGAGCTGGCCGGCGTCTACCCCCTGGCAGGGAGGTACCCTAAACCCTTGACCCTAAACCCTAAACCCAAAACCCAAAACTCAAACCCAAACCCTGAACGCTACAGCCTAAAGCCTAAAGCCTATGAAAGCTTGAGAACAACCGCCTCAACCCAAGTCGCAGCATGCCTCACCCCCGCCCTCGCAAACCACAGCTACAACCCACATCGGAGCTTGACTTAACCTCGCCCTCGCGGACTGCTCGATTGTGAGTTTCCTTTTTCCTCCAGTTGACGGCGGTGGAGTCGTTGTTTTGATTGCAGTGGAGTCGTTGCTGTGGATGGCCATGGCGGGCGGGGTCGCCGCGGCGCGGGCACGAGCTGGTGGGCAAGAGGGAGCTGGGCGACCTGGCCGTGGACGACCCAGCGGACGTGCGGCACTACCGCCTCTTCTGGGTCGTCATCCTGCTGTGCAAATTCTCCATGGATTACGTGTTCATCGTGGTGTCGCTCGTGGTGCCCAGCCGCGCCATCATGCAGATCGATCTGTACTGCTGGAACTACAACTTCGCGGGCGAGGACTGCGATCAGTACGACTACACCGAGGTGCTGCCCCTGGCGCTGATACACGGCATGCGGCTGTTCCGGCGCTACGCGTACAAGCTGCTCATGCTCTTCGAGCGCTGGCTGCCCAACCTCATGCTGTTCTACTGCAACACCTTCTTCTTCTACCTCACGGCGCTGGGGGCAGGGGCTTACACATATCCACTTTTCCAGCTTAACTTGAGCGCTTTGTATGGGATAGGGGGTGCGCGTAGGGGATGTGTAGCCCGTGTGAAGGGGGTGTTTAGAGTGTGTAGGGTGTTGTCTTGTGACAGACACGGCTCAAGTTCAGCTGAAAAGTGGACGAGTGTAAGCCCCTGGCTGGGGGTGTCCTCCGCGTTCGACCGGCTGCGGTGGCGGGGCGTGGCGGATGGCTGGTCCAAAGTCGTGCGGCATTTGCCGACGAAAGTGGCGGCGTTTGAGCGGAACATTCTGACGAAGGACGTGCGGGGTACGGTGGCGGCGAGCCCGGGCACGGTGCTGTGCACGGAGGCGGTCAGCGAGGGCTGGGGGATGTTCGCCCAGGCGTGGAACGAGGTAGGCCGGTGCAGGTTGAATCGATGAGACCCGTGTTGAAAGCTCCTGGATCTATTATCTTCAAACTAAGATATGACGGACTGCTTTCAAAGTTTGCTTTCAATTTCATCTTGCGCCGGTACAACGAGGTGGTGCGCAGCCTGCGCGACCGTGACATGCTGTCCAATGAGGAGCTTCACCTGCTGGTGTTCCAGCGCCTCAAGGCAGGGTTTAGGGCTTAGAACCCTAAATCCTAACCCTAACCCCTAAACCCTAAACCCTCAACCCTGAACCCAGGGGGTCATTGAGAAGGAACAAGCACTCGAACCGCACATGGAGCTCGTCATACCTTTAGGGTGAATGCTCGTACAGACGCGCGGGCTCCACTACGAGTACGAGTAGCACGCGGTGACCGACCGACGCCCATACCACAGTATGGGCATTCCCAACCCTCGCCGCCGAGCTTGCGGTTGTTCGATTGGCAGGTTTCGTCCATTTGACTTGGGTAGAGTACATGTTCTGAATGACCCTCCTGCAAGGGACCCGCCGTGGAGGACTTCTTCGGCGGCGCCGTGGCGGCGGGCAGGGGCTTACAATCGTCCACTTCTCAGCTCAACGTAAGCCGTGTCTGACACAAAATACACCCTAAACACCCCCTGATACTCCTGAATACCCCCTGACACCTCCCAAACACCCTCTGAACAACCCCTCATTGCACCCCTATCCCACAGAATGCGCTTAAGTTGAGCCGAACAGTGGACGAGTGTGCGCCCCTGGCGGCGGGCGGCGCCGGCGCCTACCTGCTGTTCCCGGCCATGCTCGCCGCGCCCGTCTTCACCAAGGCAGGAGGGGTGTTGATGTTGATCACAACCACTCCACCGACGTCATATCCACAACCCGAGTCCGCGCCGCGCGTCTGTCTGTATGAGCATCATCCATAGATGTACGTCATCGAGTCATGCTCCAATCTCGGTTCGAGGGATTTGTTCCCGATGAAACCCTAAACCCTAAACCCTGTACCCTGAACCCTGAACCCTGACCCCAGAATGACCCCAGAATGACCCCAGAGTGATCCCAGGTTGACCCAAGGTTGACCGCGCTTGGTTTCAACGATGACCCTGGTGGTGGGCGGGCGCGGCGCGCAACGTGAACATGACGTACGCCATGCTGCCCGCCGTGCTGGCGCAGATGACGGACGTGCTCGTGTTTGTGCTCGTGGCAGGAACTTACACTCGTTCACTTTTCAGCTCAACTTGAGCCGTGTCTGACAAAAAAAACCCCCTTCACACACTGAACACCCCCTAACACCCCCTCAACACGGGCAACACAATCCCCTACGCGCACACCCTATCCCATACAAAGCGCTCAAGTTCAGCTGAGAAGTGAGCGAGTGTAAGCCCCTGGCTCGTGGCCGTGCTGGGTGTGTGCGACGGCGTCAACCGCGCCGCGCTGTGCGACACGCTGCGCGCCGCCGCGGACCTGGTGGCGTGCGCCGTCGTGCGCCGCCAGGCCCACGCTGCCGAGGTAGGGCGCTGCAGGTTGACCCTATGAAATCCACGTTGGAACCGCCTGGAACTAAGCGCTTGAAACTAAATTGTGATGCACCGCTTTCAACTTCTGCTTTCAAATTCAACTTGCGCCGCTCCACGAGGCGCTCATCGAAGTGCGCGCCCACGCCGTGGCTGTGTTCACGGCGCTGCGAGCGCTGCGCTATGCCGGCGCTGACGCCGCCGCCGCGCGCACCGCCGCCTCCGCCATCTCCGCCGGTGCTATCACCGCAGACCTCGCCGCCGCCAACACGCAGGTCGCCAAACACGCCGCTGACGTCAAGGCCGGCGTGCTGGCCGCGCTGGAGGTCATCGCCGCCAAGCTCGGCGGCAGGGCCCGCACTAAACCCTAAACCCTCAACCCTAAACCCTAGACCCTGAACGCTCGACCCTAAACCCTAAACTCCACATCTCACCCCAACCTCACCCCTTTTTGTCACTCAAGGCACCCAATATATCCCACGAAAAGTGCTTACGTTGCGTTGAGGTGTGCTGTGCAGGAGTGTGTGGCCCCTGGCGGGCGGCGACCGCGGCGGCGAGGACGGCGCGGGCCTGGAGGCCAACCGCCTACTGCGCGGCGTGGTGGCGCGGCTGGGCGAGGTGCTGCAGGCAGGGGTTACACTCGTTCCCATTTCAGCTCAACTTGAGCTCTTCTGTCCACCGTATAACCCAACTTTAAAATTCATGAATGTGTCCTGGAGTTGCTCAAGTTGACCTCTGATGCGAACAGGGTGTGAGCCCCTGGCTGCAGGTTGGGCGGCTGGACGACGCCGAGCACGTGGGCGCCCGGGTGCTGCCCGCGCTGGACACCGCGCCGGGCCGCGCCGCCGTGGACCAGGTGTGGCTGCTGCTGTCCACGCCCAACCCGGCGGCGGAGCCCGCGTCGGCGGAGGCGCGCGACGTGCTGCGCTTCTTCCTGGAGTCCCTGGTAAAGCGGTGCAGGTTGACAGCTTCAAAGCCCGTGTTGAAAGCGTTGGCGCTTGCAGCGCTTGAAACTAGAACATGAGAAAATGCTTTCAAACTGTGCTTTCGATTTCTACCTCCGCCGCTACACCCTGACGGACCCGCAGCTGACGCGCGCGGCGCCCGTCAGCCGCATGCCGTCCATGGTGACGCTCACCCCGCACTACGAGGAGGACATCGCTTTCTCCGCCGAGGATCTGCGGCAGGCGGTGGACGGCGAGAACGTCAGCACCCTGCGCTTCATCATCAGCATGGTGGGGCGGTGCAGGTTCACCCTATCAAACCCACGCTGAAAGCGCCTGGATCCATGCTCTTGAAGCCCATATATGCTGATGGACTGGTTTCAAACTTTGGTTGCAAATTCAACTTGCGCCGCTACAGCATGATGCCCAGCGAGTGGGCCGCCATGCTGCAGCGCGCCCACCTCCACCTGCCGCAACAGAACTACGAGGCGCTGCTGGACGAGCTGTACGCTGGTATCGTGGGGAAGCGCGGCGGCGGCGGCGCCATGCCGCGGCGCCGCCACACCGAGGAGGACCGCCGCCTGCTGCGCGAGATCTGCACGTGGGCAGGGGCTTACACTCGTTCACTTTTCGGCTCAACAAAAGCGCATTCTGTGGGATAGGGGTGCATGTAGGAGTTGTTTAGGGGGCGTTTAGGAGGTGTCAGGTGGTACTAAGGAGTATCAGGGGGTGTTCAGGGTGCATTTTGTGTCAGAAACGGCTGAGGTTGAGCTGAAAAGTGGACGAGTGTAAGCCCCTGCACGTGGGCCTCAGGGCGCGGGCAGACCCTGATGCGCACCGTGCGCGGCCTGGCGTCCTACGCGGACGCCACGCGGGTCCTGGCGCGCCTGGAGGGCGTGCCCGAGCACGACATCGAGCCGCTGGTCATGGTAGGGCGGTGCAGGTTGCCCCTATCAAACCCAAGTTTAAAGCGCCTGGAACCAAGCGCTTGAAACTAGAATGTGATGGACCGCTTTCAAACTTTGCTTTTGAATTGAATTTGCGCTGCTACATCATGGCCAAGTACAACCATCTGATATGCGCACAGGTGTACGGGTCCGCGGGGAACGACGAGAAGGACGAGCAGCTCAACGAGCTCATGGCGGGGCGGTGAACCTAAACCGTAAACCTTAAACCCTAACCCTAAACCCTAAACCCTAAACCCAAAACCTGAAACCCGCATTGAAACCCGCGTTGAAAGTGCCTGGTTGCAGCGCTTGAAATTCAGACACGATATACTGCGTTCAAGTTTTGCTTTCAATGTTAACGTGTGTGATGCTACAGCACGGTTCAGTACCCGCACCTGAGCATCGTGTCAGCGCAGTACGAGGAGGCGGAGCAGGAGGTGCTGGACGCAGACAAGAACAAAGTCAAGGTAGGGCGGTGCAGCTTGACCCTATCAAACCCACGTTGAAAGCGCCTGGAATTAAGCTCTTTAAAAACTAAAATATGGCAAACCGCTTTTCAAATTCGGGTTTCAAATTCAAATTGCGCCGCTACATCAAGGTGAAAACGGGGGCGTGGTTCCTGTGCCAGCGGCGGGCGTCGCGCGACGCGGCGGGGCGCGCCACGGGAGGGGTCACGCTGGCGCACCGCATCAGGCTGCCGGGGCGCGCCATCCTCGGCGAGGGCAAGCCGGAGAACCAGAACCTGGGGCTGGCGGCAGGGGCTTACACTCGTTCATTTTTCGGCTCAACGTCATCGCTTTCTGTGGGATAGTAGGTGCATTTATGGGTTGCTTAGGGACTGTTTATCAGGTATTAGGGGGTATTGGGGGTGCTCAGGGAGTTATTTGTGTCATAAACGGCTCAAGTTGAGCTGAAAAGTGGACGAGTGTGAAACCCTGGCTGGCGGTGGCCACGGGACAGTACCTGCAGACCATCGACATGAACCAGGACGCACAGCTGGCGGAGGCGCTCAAGATGCGCAACATGCTGGGCCAGTTCACGGGCGCCACGCGCCTGGTGGGGTTCGGTAACTCATTCCCCAACCCCTTGCTCATAGCGTGACGGTGAACCCGTGCACACTCGCCGCATCATCCTCCCTGGCTGTAAACCAGGCACAGGGGGCTTATTGAGAACGGGTCGAAACTAGATAAGCAAACCCTAGACCCTAAACCCTAAACCTGCGGGGTGAATGTGCGTACAATTACCCTGCCGCGTGGTGGGGTTCCCGGAGCAGATGATCACAGAGCGCATCGGCTCCGTGGCCTCCTTCGCCGCGCTGTCCGAGCAGGTCTTCGGCAGGGGCTTACACTCGTCCACTATTCGGCTCAACTTACGCGCTTTCTGCGGGATAGGAGGTGCAGCTAGGGGTTGTCTAGGGGGTGTGTAGGGTGTGTTAGGGGGCATTAGGGGGTGTCTAGGGTGTGTTTTGTGTCAGAAGCGGCTCAGGTTGAGCTGAAAAGTGAATGAGTGTAAGTCCCTGGTCTTCGGCACCATCGTACAGCGCTTCATGGCCAAGCCGCTGAACGTGCGGTTCCACTACGGGCACCCGGACGTGTGGGACCTCACCTGGGTGCGGGGGCAGGGCGGCGTGTCCAAGGCAGGGCCTTACACTCGTCCATCTTTTGGCTCAATTTAAGCGCTTTGTGTGGGATAGGGGGTGCATTTAGGGGTTGTTAGGGGGTGAACTTAAGCGCTTTGTGTGGGATAGGGGTGTTGTTAGGGGGTGAAATTGAGCGCTTTGTGTGGCATAAGGGGGGCATTTAGGGGTCGTTAGGGGGTGCTTACGGGATATTAGGGGGTGTATAGGGTGCATTTTGTGTCAGAAACGGCTCAGGTTGAGCTGAAAAGTGGACGAGTGTAAGCCCCTGGTCCAAGGCGTCCAAGCAGCTGCACCTGTCGGAGGACATCTTTGGCGGCATCAACCTGGTGCTACGCGGCGGACGGGTCAAATATCTGGGCTTCAAGATGGTGGGCAAAGCGCGTGAGGCAGGGCATTGCAATCGTTCCCTTTCCAGCACAACTTTTGTGAGCACCTCGGAGGGATACCTGCTGGTGGTGTCACGGAGAAGGCGAAAGGCAGATTGAGTTGAGGTGACCCTAATCCCTAAACCCTGAACCCTAATCCTAAACCCTAAACCCTAAACCCTAAACCTTAAACCCTACTACCTGAAACCTGTTGAGGTGACCAGGGAATGAGTGACGGGCCGTGGTGCGAGGTGTCGTTCAACGGCACCAACCAGTTCAACTCCAAGATCAGCTCCGGCAACGGCATGCAGCTCATCAGCCGCGACTTCCACCGCCTGGTGCGGGGGTCATTGTGAACCAGCACGCCACCTACGTTGAGTCCCAGGGTTTAGGTTTTAGACCCTAAATCCTAAACCCTAAACCCTCAATGTGAACAAGCACGCCACCCACGTTGAGTCCCCTCCTTCTCCGTAGTATATTGCATGCGTCTGTACGAGCATTCACCCTGCAGGCACGTGTACAAGTCATGCTCCGATCTCGGTAGGAGTGCTTGTTGTGAATGGCCCTAAGACGTGTTTACGTTAACCTCCTAGCTTTGAAAAAAATGAAAAAAAATGTTGTGAATGGCCCTGCTGGGTGGCGAAGCACCTGGACTTTTTCCGCATGATGTCGTTCTTCCAGTCCAGCGCCGGTATCTTCTTCACGGAGTGGCTGCTCTTCTCCAGCCTCTCCGCCTTCGTCGTCTGCAAGCTCATGGTGGGCTGGTGCAACTTGAAACTCGCGAAACAACGCCTTTAGTGGCGCTTGAAACTAAAACACGAGGCAACTGGGTACAGATGCTGCCTGATTTCAGCGCTTGAGAATGAATACACGATGCACTGCGTTCAAGTTTCGCTTTCGACCTGTACCTTGGACCTCAACCCTAAACCCTTAAACCCTAAACCTTTCAACGTACGGCCCTATATCACGATCGCCATGCTGCACATCGAGAGCTTCTTTGGCACTGGCGACGCGTTCGACTCCGTGGGGTTTCACGAGGAGGTGGGGCTGGAGATGCTGTACCCCTCGCAGTGGATGATCCAGGCCAGCCTGGTGATGGCGTGGCCGTCCATGCTGGAGGGGTGGCTGGACGGCGGCCTGGTGGGGGGGTCATTGGAAACAGGCACTCCATCCATGTTGAATGATTTGAATCTCCTCCTCCTCATCATCCTCCTCCTCCTCCTCCTCCTCCTCCTCCTCCTTCTCCTCCTCCTCCTCCGTACATCTGTATGAGCATTCACCTTGAGGATAATTCACGCTCAATATCGGTCCAAGTGCTTGTTCTGAATGACCCTGGTGCGCGGTGAAGATGTTCCAGCGCGTGTACCAGCACGCACTGTCGGGCGCGTACATCTTCAACATGTTCATCGCCAAGACCCGCGGCTTCGGCATCGACCAGTCCGTGCTGTCCGGCCAGGCCTTCTACAAGACCACCCAGCGCAGGATGATCATGAAGGCGTCGTTTGTTTCGCTGTACACGCGGTACGCGGCAGGGCCTTACACTCGTTCACCTTCCTGCTCAACTTAAGCGCTTTTCTTGGGACAAGGGGTATTTAGGGTCTGTTTACTTGGGTATTGATGGCGGGGGCAGAGGGGGTGTTCAGGGCTTTAGGGGATGGTTTGAGTGTCGGAATCGGCTCAGGTTGAGCTGAGAAGTGGACGAGTGCAAGCCCCTGGTACGCGGCTTCGCACATCACGTGGTCCATGGAGATGGGCATGCACACCATCATGCTGACGCTGCTCAGCCGCTACGGCAGGGGGGATATTGAGAACAAGCACTCGACCAAAGTTGAATATCCCCTCCTCCTCTGTGAGTCTGTATCAGCATTCACCCTCGAGGTCAGTCATGCTCCGATCGGGTCGAGTGCTTGTTCTCAATGACCCTCCGCTACTTTTATATTGTTGTATTACAAAGCTATGGAGGTGAACGTAAACACGTCAGAATGACCCTCCGCTACGGCCCCCAGTACGTGTTCCTGATGACCACGTGGCACGTGTGGTTCGCCATCACCTGCCTCAGCCTGTCGCCCTGGTTCTTCCACCCGCAGTCCTTCAAGGTGGGCTGCTGCAGCTTCACACCCGTGTTCAAACCGCCCGCTTGCAGCGCTTGAAACTGAAATATGATATGACATTTCAAGACAAGCCCAAGTTCGAACATATGTGTTAACTCATGACGTCTTCAGTTAAAAGGACCTAAATTTACATTTTCGAACGTTGGCTTGTCTTTAAATGTCATAAACCTCTTTCAAGTTTGCTGTCAATTTCAACTTGCGCCCCTGGTTGAAGGAGGGGATGGCGTGGCAGGGGTTCGTTGAGTGGGCGTGCTGGCTTGACTTTGGGATCGAGCGGCGGGACCGGGGGTTGGGGCAGGGGCTTACACTCGTCCACTTCTCAGCTCAACTTGAGCCGTTCCTGGCACAAAACACACCCTACACACCCACTCATATCCCCTGACTCCTCCTAAACAGCCCCTAAGCAATCCCTACATGCACCCCCTATTCCACAGAAAGCGCTCAAGTTGAGCTGAAAAGTGGACGAGTGTAAGGCCCTGGGTTGGGGCACGGGCCGGAGCGCGGCACCGGGATGCCCAACACGTTGGGGCTGGGGTCCTGGGTCACCTGGCACCAGGAGCGCCTCAAGCCGCTGCGGGGTATGCCCGGGCACGCCAAGCTAGACTACATGGTGGGGCGGAGCAGGTTGACCCTATGAAACCCACGATGAAACCGCCTGGAAGCTGGAACGTAGCGCTTGAAACTAAAATACGATGTTGTGCTTTCAAATTTTGCTTTCAGTTTCGACTTGCGCCGCTACAACATGGTGTACCGCGTGGTGCCCATCCCCGCGATGCTGCTGTTCGCCTCGGTAGGGCGGTGCCGGTTGACCCTATCAAACCCACGTTGAAAGCACCGGGAACTAAGCGCTTGAAACTGAAATGTCATAGACTGCTTTCAAGTTTTGCTTTCAATTTCAACTTGCGCCACCAAAGCTCGTGCGCCGCGCTGCGCGTGGATGACGTGATGACCAAACCCACGCTGCGCTCCATCATCATCCTCACCGCCGGCATCGCGGGGGTGCTGCTCAGCGTCATCTACTACTGGTAGAGCCCGACAGAGTTTAGGGTTTAGGGTTTAAGGTAGATATTGTCCGCCACGTCATCGTGGGGGGCATGGCCGGGTGCCTGCTTATACACGCGGAACCGTCACTCTGTTTCATCGCGTCAATGACACGCATTTTGAACCCTCGTTTCTTGAGTGAAACGGCATCCCATGACGTGGCGTGCAGTATCTGCCCGGCCCTGACCACCGGGCCACCTCGCCGTCCTTCCTGTGGCCGCGCCGCGTGCTCAGCATGATGGAGCGCCTCATGCCCAACCTCACCGTGGTGGGGCTTGCCAAGAATCTCTAAAACCCTAAACCCAGACCCACTCCGCATAGTTGAATCCACAACAAACTGAGTCCGAGCGTCTGTATGAGTTCTCACACTGGAGGTTCATCATGCTCCGATTGCGGTCGAGTGCCTGCTCTACATGACCCCGGGTTTAGGGTTTAGTATGCAGGGTATAGCCCTAAATCCTCAACCCTAAACCCTAAACCCTAAAACCTCGATGACCCTCCTGCTAGGTGGACAAGCACTACGTGGTGCTCCTGTACGGCGTGCTTGTCAAGATCGCCGTGGTGGTGTTCCACCACATGCTGTGCGCTCACCTGTTCATGGACTCCATCGACTCCCACGACTTCTCCAACCGCGTCATCTTCTTCTGCGCCGGCTTCTTCCTGGCAGGGGGGTTCCTCAGAACAAGTACTCGACCGGTGTTGAATCGACGAAGCGAGTCTGTCACGGGGGTTATGGAGAATACTCCTCGACGGCCAGATCGACGTGCGCGAGGATGTGGGTAAATGCTCATACAGACGCGCGGACGCGGTTCGTGATCGCCGACCGACCGCAGACCCTCGTATGAGCACTCACCCTGAGCTCGCGAATGTCGATCTAGCGGTTTACGGCGATCTGGCCGTCGGTCGAGTAGTTATTCTCAATAACCCCCCTGTCTATGCGTCCGTATGTGCATCCACCTTGATGGCAAATCATGAGGGCTCGCCCGATCTCCGTTCGAGCGCTTGTTCGCAATGACCCTGCCGCGTGGTGTCCATCATGGTGTGCAGCACGTCGATCATCGGCGACGCGCCGCCGTTCCTGATCCGCCCCATCGCGCTGTCGCTGCGCCACTTCTCAGACGCCATGCTGCGCGAGGTGGACGTGTGCCAGGCAGTGGCTTACACTTGTCCACTTTTCAGCTCAACTTGAGCGCTTTGTATTGGATAGGGGTGGCGCGTAGGGGTTGTGTAGCCCGTGTTGAGGGGGTGTTAGGGGGTGTTTAGGGTGTTTAGGGTGTTTTGTTGTGACAGACACGGCTCAAGTTGAGCTGAGAAGTGAACGAGTGTAAGCCCCTTGTGCCAGGGCCTGATCCTGCACCTGGCGCTGGGCCTCATCAGCGCACTGCCCATCTCCTACGTTCACGGCAGGGCCGCCCAATCGTGTTGCCTGTTCAACTTCAGTCACTCACCATCGAGGCATGCCTGCCAGTGTTGCAAACCCTAAACCCTAAA
>Ga0307489_10000729_pt1 | contig 20760 bp, 39 predicted proteins | sample SB12metaG_FD_202247 | JGI IMG/M metagenome (GOLD analysis project Ga0307489, IMG submission 202247) | Sea-ice brine microbial communities from Beaufort Sea near Barrow, Alaska, United States - SB 1.2 | ecosystem: Environmental > Aquatic > Marine > Coastal | place: USA: Alaska | collected...
GGGCGGGAGGGGCGATGGGAACGCTGAGGGAAACGTCGGGAAGCGACGTGGTGGGGGCCGCGGGAAGCCTTGCCTTGACTGCTGCAGGGTTGCGTGGCAGTAACAGCGGTGCGGTGGGGGCGGCGCACGCAGCGGCGGCGGATGAGAAGCCCGCGCCGCCGCCGCCGCCGCCCCCGTTCACAACACCGCCGCCGCCACCTCCCACGCCGCCGCCGCCGCCGCTCACGCCCGCGCCTGAACCCGCGACGGCAGCCGCCACCGCCGCAACAACGGCGACCCCCTCCTCCTCGGACCCGCCGTGGATGGAGGGCCAGCAGCGGGACCGCGCGGCGGCGGAGGACACCGCTCCCCCGCCCGCCGCCGCCGCCCCTCCGCCCGCCGCCGCCGCCGCCGGCCCCTGCCCCGCGCTGAGCGCCGACCCCATGTCCGCTGTCTACCCGCTGCACGCCGCCGCCTACTACGCCGACCTCGCCGCCCTCCGCGCGGCGGTCGCGGCAGGGGCTTACACTTGTTCACAACAGCGCTCAACTTAAGCAACTCCGGGGCACATGCATGAGTTGAGTTGGGTTACACGGTGGAGAGAAGAGCTCAAGTTGAGCTGAAATCGGAATGAGTGTAAGCCCCTGGGTTGCGGTCGCGGCAGCGGCGGCGGCGGCAGAAGCCGCGAGACCCGCCGCCGCCGGCGCGTCGTCGTCTCCCTCCCCCGCGACGCCAGCACCCGCACCGATGGCCGCACTGGACTCGTGCGGGAACACGGCGCTGCACGTGGCCGTGCTGCGCGGGCACGTGGTAGGGTGGTGCAGGTTGCCCCTAACAAACCCACGTTGAAAGCGCCTGCAACTGAACGCCGGAAACTGAAATATCATGAACTGGTTTCATGATTTGCTTTCAAATTCAACTTGCGCCGCTACAACGTGGCGGTGGTGCAGGCGCTGCTGGCGGATGACGTGGACTTCCCTCTGGATGCTAGGTCCTCGGCTGGGTGGACTCCACTACAGGAGGCCGTGCACCTGGTTAGGCGGTGCAGGATGCCCCTATCAAATCCACGTTGAAAATGCCCGGAATTAAGCGCTTGAGACTGATATATGATCCATGCTTTCAATCTTTGCTTTAAATTTCAACTTGCGCCGCTACAACCTGGGCGACCGGCGCCTGGTGAAGACCCTGTTCGAGTGCCAGCTGGCGCGCTCCAAGCGGGACTTCGAGCGCAAGAAGCCGCTGCTGCTGGCCACGCTGGCCAAGCTGCCGGACTTCCGCATGAAGATCAACTGGGAGTTCGGCAGCATGGTGTTCGGTAGGGCATGGCGGATTATGCTCGCCACGTCTTAGGTTGCACTTTAAGTCAAGAAACGAGGGTCTTAAATATGGATCATGACGTTGCGAGCATAATCCGCCAGGCCCTAGTATTCGGGCCCATGCTGCGGCGGTACGCTCCGAGCGACACGTACGACGTCACCAAGCGCGGGTCGCAGCTGCGCATGGACGGCACGCTGAAGGTAGGGCGGTGCAGATTGTCTCTATGAAACCCATGTTCAAATTGCCTAAAATCAAGCGCTTGAAACTGAAGAAATATGAAATGTTTTCGAGTTTTGCTTTCAAATTCAACTTGCGTCGCTACATGAAGGGCGTGGACGTGGAGGAGGACGGCAAGCAGAGCGTGCTGCCCAAGTGGAAGCGGGGTGCCTTCTCGCTGCTGTTCGAGGTAGCGCGGTGCAGGTTGCCAGTATCAAAACTCGAGTTGAAGCCACGCCTGGTTTCAGCGCCTGAAACTAAAATGTGATGAACCGCTTTCAAATTTTGCTTTCAATTTCAACTTGCGCCGCTACATCGAGGGGCGGTCGGGCGACAGCCGCCTGCTGTTTGTCGACCATGAGAAGAAGGAGGCGGTGGACGCGGGCCAGGCGGGCAAAGAGGACAGCAAGGAGGCGGGCGGGATGGGGGCGGGGGCGCGGGGCGGGCCCGGCGGGGCGCTGAGCGAGGAGGAGCGCGTGGACGCCGAGGTGGACCAGATGATGTCGGAGGGCGCGGCCAAGCGCAAGTACCGCACGGAGGCAGGGGCTTACACTCATTCCCATTTCAGCTCAACTTGAGCTGTTCTGTCCACCGTACAACCCAACTTAACTCATGAATGTGTCCTGGAGTTGCTCAAGTTGATATCTTACGTGAACGAGTGTAAGCCCCTGCACGGAGGACGTGAAGTTCAAGCCCGTGAAGGGGTGGCTGGGGGGTAAGATGAAGGAGAAGGTGGGGGGCTGGGCCACGGAGGTGTGGGAGGGGTCCGGGCTCATGGCAGGGGCTTACACTCATTCACTTTCAGTTCAACGTAAGCGCTTTCTGTGGGATAGGGGGCGCGTCTAGCGGTTGGTCAGGGGCTGTTCAGGGGCTGATTATAGGGTGTTACGGGGTATGCAGGGTGTGTTTCTGTTTCAGAAACGGCCCAGGTTGAGCTGAAAAGTGGACGAGTGTGAGCCCCTGGCTGATGGCCAAGCGCCTGGTGACGCGGCGGGGGGCGTACCGCGTGGGGGGCACCTTCAGCGAGTACTTGGCGGCGGCGGGCGAGGGCCAGGCCGACGTGGTGGAGGACCGCCCGGTGGGTTCCATGGACGACGGGGGTGAGGACCTGGAGGGCCTCGAGCGCGAGGCGGCGGCGGCGGAGGCGGCGGAGGCGGGGGAGGAGGGGGAGGAGGGCGAGGCGGGGGGCAATGGTGCGTCAGCATCAACGCCCACGCGCCCGCCGCCTTCGCCGCAGAACGGAAAGAAAATATCGCCGGGTACGCCACCGCCGCCGTCGACTGGGAAGAGCCCGAACAAGGGTTGGAGTGTGGTGCGGCGCTCCGCCACGGCGCCGGCGGCGGTGCCGGCGAAGAAGGAGAGCAAGCCGCGCAAGGTGACGGCGCGGTGCTGGCTGGCCGAGGGGCAGGGGCTTACACTCGTCCACTTCTCAGCTCAATTTGAGCCGTGTCTGACACAAGAAGACACCCGACACACTCCAAACGCCCCCTTAACACGGGCTACACAACCCGTACGCGCAACCCCTATCCCATACAAGGCGCTCAAGTTGAGCTGAAAAGTGGACGAGTGTATGCCCCTGCCGAGGGGTTCCCGCTGACAGTGGACGACCTGCTGCCCATCCTGGACGTGATGAGCCACGCCAACAAGCACTTCAAGAAAGTCAACAACTTTATGCAGTACTGGCGCGGCGAGCACGGCCGCTTCTTCCCCGTCAAGGTGGGGCCTAGTGCCTGGTCTTTAAGCCGTACTTGTACAAGCACGGTGGAGTTTGGTGATCTGGCCCAAAGCCACATTGAACCCTTGAACCCTAAACCCTAAACCCTAAACCCTAAACCCTAAAAGTGCGCGGATTGGCGGCCCTGGGTGCTGGTGCAGGTGCCGATCGTGATGACCATCTACGCCGTGCTGCACTTCCGCGACTTCGAGCTCCTGCCCCGCTCCGCCGCGGGCTCCGCAGGCAGGGGCTAACACTCATCCACTTTTCGGCTCATCGTAACCGCTTTCTATGGCATAGGGAGTGCACTTAGGGGGTGTTTAGGGGGTGTTTAGATGGTAATGGGGGATATCAGGGGGGGTTCAGGGTGTATTTTGTGTCAGAAACGGCTCAGGTTGAGCTGAGAAGTGGACGAGTGTAAGCCCCTGTCTGCGGGGTCCCTCGGGGGGCTGCCGGCCGACCACTTCGACATCCCGGCCGGGTACGTGCTGAAGACGCTGGACGAGGCGCTGCAGGAGGCGGAGGCCGAGGCAGGGGGCGCACTGCACTCCAGGCCGTTACGCCACGCCACGTCATTCACCGCGCTGCTTACCCTCGTTTCTTGAGTTGACGGTGCCATGGCGTGACTGGCGCGGCCCTGGGCTGAGGAGCGGCGGGCGCTGGCGGATGACGTTACAAACCCTTACGACGGACCGGAGTTCACCCTGGGCGGTGGGGGCAGCGCCGGGGTCAACGGCGGCGAGCGCGGGGTCAACGGCGGGGGCGGGGCCGGGGGCGGTGGTGGCGATGTGCACGACGCCTTGGACAGCACCCTGGATAGCCTGGGCGACAGTGACGGCAGCGGCGGCAGCGAGGGCGGCAGTGAGGAGGCGGATGGTGGGGTCGTCATGGGATACCCGGCGGACGCGCAGGTACGCGACGCGGAGAAGGAGCTGATGTGATGATGTCCCAAGACTCACACGACGATAAATACAGTTTGTTTCGCAAACACAACTTGATTCGCAAACACAAGTTGATTCACAAAACCCAATTCGATTCCATAACTACACTACGTGTATGATCTGACGATGTACTCTGTACTCTCGATGTACTCTGCTCTGCTCATTCTTTGGTTGCAAACCGACCTATAACTCAATAACCGCCGCAAGATGCGCCGCCCCCGCCCCCGCTGCGCCCCCGCCGCACCACCCGCCCCCGCTGCGCCCCCGCCAAGGCCCCGCTACCGGCGCTTGGCGGTGCTGCCCTGCGGCGCAATGTCGATGGGCGGTCCGTCGCGGCGCGCGAAGTACCGCTCGAGCAGGATGGCCGCCGACACGTCGTCCAGGTGCTCGTCGTGCATGGATTCTGTGATGCGGCCCCCGCGCGACGCCAGCACGTTGAGCTCCGCCTCTTTGGACGTTAACGCCTCGTTGTACATCTTGACCGGCAGGCCGTGCGCCGCCGCCGCGTCCGCCAGGTTCTCAGCGAAGCGCGTGCAGATGAGGTGCATCTGCACTGGCGGGCGGCTCGCGGCCGCGGAGGCGGCGGCGCTCTGGGGCTTGGCTTTATTCCACCCGATACCCCCGAACTTATTAGTCCTGACCGCGCCTCCGACGCCCCCCCCCAGGCCATCATCCCCGCCGCCGCCGTCGACCCTGCCCCCACTCCCGCACCCGACCCTGCCCTCGCCTCGGACCCCGCCAACCCCGTCCCTGCCCCCGCCCCTGCCGGCCCCGACCCCGGTCCCGGCCCCGGCTGGTGTTTGCTTTTTCTTCTTGGCAAACATTTTGGAATCCAGCTTCGAGAGGTTCCCGCCGACGCGCGCGAGGACGAGGAGGCGCTCGGCGCTCTCGCCGAGGGTACCGCCGCTCTTGAGGCCGCGGCGTTTCAGGTCCTCTCGGAGCGCGTCCTTGCCCAGGGCCTCCAGCGCCGCCGCAGTGGAGTGCTGCGTGAGGTCGAGGAGGTCCAGGCCGCCCGCGCCCGCGCTCGCGTCGGAGCATGAGGCGCCGCCGTTCGGGGGCTCGGCCTCGGGCTCGCCGCCGCCCCCGCCGCCGCCAGAGCCGGCCACGGCTCCGTCGGGGGCCGCCGCAACTGCATTGCCGCCGTCGCGCTCACCAGCACCACCGTCCACGTCGCTCGCCCGTCGTGCCGCCGCCGCCTCCGCCGCCTCCGCCGCCGGCGCCCCACCGCCGCGCAGGATGCGAGGCCCACTTCGCCTCCTCGCCCCCGCGCCCCCCCCTGCCCCCGCGCCCGCCCCCGCGCCCCCCCCCGCCCCCTTGCGCCCGCGCCCCGGCGGCATGGGCTTGCCCGGCGGCACGGGCAGCCCCACGACGATCTCGTCGCAACGCTCGCGCAGGGCGGCCGCGATGACCGCCGCGAGGAGTTCGTGCGGGGGGAAAGACGGCACCACCGCGAGGGGGCGCGGCGCGAGGCCGCCCGCGCTGACCGCCAGGCCCGTGCGCCGCCGCCCGTAGTCCACGCCCAGCACGGTGCGTTCTCCGGACGCCGCGCGCATGCCGCGCAGCTCGGCGTCCAGGGCGTCCCAATCGCTGTCGGCCCCCTTCTTCGCGGCGAGCCGCCGCGCGCGCGGGCGCGGGCCTGTGCCGACACGATGGAGCATTTTTTTCGCACCCGCCGGCATCCCACCGGTGCCGTGCTTGGCGGGCGCGGGCCGCCATGGGGAGGAGGCCAGCGCGGCCGCCGCCATGGTGACTCCCTCGCCGGTGCCACGTGCCGCTGCGCTGCGCCGGACGCGGCGAAAGAGTGCGGCATCGAGGACAGGGGCACAGGGCAACCGTCAGAATGAGCGTCGCCTGCTGGCAGTTCTAGATAATAAGGGGGGGTGTTGATTTTCAAGCCTTTCAAGACGAAATAACCCCCCCCCATTGCCATATGGATCTATATGATTCGCGCGGCCTCTGATTGGCTGACCGCTGCCGATAAAGTGCCAAGCTGCCAACTCCACTCCCTCGCGGGTTTGAGCTTCGCTCAAGAGCGTCGCATTGGGGCTTCGACGCCTATTCCCGCACCCACGACGCCTGTCGACCCTGTGTCAAAGCCGTCGCGTCCCGCACACCATGGCTGCCCTCATGCAAGCGCAGTGCGCCGCGCGCGTCGCCCCGGCGGCCGCCCCCGCCTCCTCCGGCCGCGCATCCCTCAAGGCCGGCTTCTCCGGGGCATCCCGGTCCACTCGCGGGCGCGCGTCGCTCCGGGTGCGCGCTGCCGACGCGCCGGCCGACGTGGCGGCGCCCAAGAAGAAGGAGGAGCCCGTGGAGTGGGTGGCGCCCAAGCTGAACCCCAACACGCCCTCGCCCATCTTCGGCGGCAGCACCGGCGGGCTGCTCCGCAAGGCGCAGGTCCGTGCGGCAATAAACTACCACACAGTTGAACACGAGGATTTTTATCGTGGAACAGAGCCGGGGCCAGCACCGGGAACGGGCGAGGGGACGGGATCAGGGCCCGTGAGGGGGGACCGGTGCCGGGGGGACGCATGGTGGTCGTCTACCTTGGTATGGACACCACGCGCTGGCGGCGGGCCTTGCGCGCGAGGGTTGCACAGCCGCGGTTCCCGGCCTCCGTTCGCCACGCAAAAACGGGTTCCTCGGGAGGGCACTTCACGAAAATTATCTGACCCCTGGCTCTTTCCCATCCCGTGCGCTGCAGGTCGAGGAGTTCTATGTGCTGACTTGGGAGGCGCCCAAGGAGATGATCTTCGAGATGCCGGTGCGTGCGCGGCCCGCGGGCGGCCTGACGATCGCGTGGGGTGGGAGCGCGCTCTGGGGGGGGGAGGGGGCAATTGGGGGCCCCAAGGCTGCACCAGCGTGCGAAGCGGGATGATGTTGCCAGTGGCACCTAGTTGGCAACAGGACGGGGACGGTTGGGTTTGAATGGGACTGGGATGGTTATGCTTGGATGGCGATGAGCAGGGGGGTGTCAGCTTGGCTCCAGGGTTCGGTGGGGCATCGGAGACCTGCGTGGGGAGGGAGCCATGCAGCGGCCCGGTTCGATCCCCCACTTTCCGAGCCTCGGTTTGGTAGTGGCCCCGCGCGCCGCTGCCGCTCCACCTGCCCCCCCGAATCAACTTTCTCACCCTCCCCTCCGTCCTTCCCCGTTCTCCCCACGCACCACCAGACGGGCGGCGCGGCGATCATGCGCAAGGGACCCAACCTGTTGAAGCTGGCGCGCAAGGAGCAGTGCCTGGCGCTCCTGGCCACGTTCCGTTCCAAGAACAAGATCAACGGGTGCGTGTACCGCGTCTTCCCCAGCGGCAGGGGCTTACACTCGTCGACTTTTCAGCTCAACCTGAGCCGTTTCTGTCACGCAAAACACCCTGACCCCCCGCCCCCAATACCCCCCAACATCCTCCAAACACCGCCGAAACAACCCCCGAATGCAAGCCCTATCCCACAGAAAGCGCTTACGTTGAGCTGAAAAAGTGGACGAGTGTAAGCCCCTGCCCAGCGGCGAGGTCCAGTACCTGCACCCCAAGGACGGCGTCTACCCCGAGAAGGTCAACAAGGCGGGGCCCAGGGGCTTACACTCGTTCACGTCAGAGCTCAACTTGAGCAACTCCAGGACATGTTCATGAGTCAATTTGGGTTATATGGTGGACAGAAGAGCTCAAGTTGGACAGAAGAGCTCAAGTTGAGCTGAAACGGGAACGAGTGTAAGCCCCGGCCCACGCCGCACTGCACTCGCCACCTTGTCTAACACCTGGGTACTGCGGGTTCACTCGCGAGCTTCAGTGGCGATGTTTGGGTCGCTTCGCTTCACCGTTCCTTTTGTCTCGCCGCGGAAACTTGTTTCGGGCGTCACGTGCCACCGTGGCACGCGTGACATTTTCCAGCTTACTCATTACTTGCGTTACGCGCGCCATGTGACGACGTCCTTCGTCACACTTGGCGCCTCCGTTTCTGGTGTTGAGTGCAACGCTGTGGCGTGGCGCGTCTCATCCGATCGGCATGTGCTCCCTGCGTCAGATATTGTGATCTTACACGGGTCAGGGTCCTCGGTTCGTCAAACAAGCGCCAAGCTGTGATGCGGCGAGCATAACGAATATGAAAGATCGGACATCAATGAGATATCGATATGGAATATGGGATATCGATTTGGGGTACGGCATATCGATATGGCTATCTACTACATCGGTATGGTCATCCTGGGTATCGATATGGAAAATGCGCTAATGATATGGGAGATGACAGTATCGATATGGTCATCTTTGGTACTCTACGCGCCGGGTCGCGTGCAATCCAACACCAACATGCGCAGCATCGGTAAGAACACCAACCCGGCGGCGATCAAGTTCGGCGGGAAGCTCACCGACGGCGGGGCCGCAACACAACACAACACTCGCTTGAAACCTTTCCGGCATGACACAACACAACGCTCGCTTGAAACCTTTCCGGCTCCTCTTGAGCCGTCAGCCGTCGTTACTCCTGGAACCACCGGCAGTCATCAAAGCTGCGTACTAAGCTACCGACCCAAGTCCGTCTTGCCCCCGAAACTATCGGTATTCATCCCACCTGAATCGTACCCGACCCCCTCTGGAACCCTGAACCCCAATTCAGCCCTGTTGTTTTTCCCCGTGTTATGGCCGTGCCCTCCGGCTACGGGAGCAACGGCGACGGCTTCTCCAAGACCTTCGATCAGTAAGCGGAGCGAGCAATGGGAGCCGTTGTCACCGTCAGTGTAAAATTCTACCAATGAAATAAAGAGCGTTATAGCCGCGTCCATAACTTGTGAGCCGCCGCCCCCGCCCCCGCGCGCGGCCAGAACTTGCGACCCGCCCTCCCCCGGTGGGCCCCTCTTCCGACGCTGCCACAACGCGCGCCGCGCTTCGAACCCACACCTTAGGCCGGTCGCCCCCACCGCCGCCGGGCCAGGTGTAGCTCACAACGCCCGCCTCGCTCCGATCCAGCAGTCGAACTTTATGATTTATAGATATCGTTAGAACAAGTCACTCGCAAGAGCCTTCAGTGCCCCGCGCGGGGCTGGTAGAGCTACTCGGTACGGAACAATTACACGTTGTGTTCATAAATGACATGCGGCCAGGTGGCGGACGGTATAAGCGCCGGCGACCTGTGTTGGTGGAGCCTTCATGTGCCCTCCGGCCCCTGCCGCCCCCGCAGGAAGGAGCCAAAGCCCCCCGGCGCCTCGCCCCCGCCGGGCCCCGCGCCCTCGAACCCCGGCGACGCCGGCGCCGCACCGTGCGCCAGGGTCCTAAAACACTGTCAACCGTTTCATTTGCTTTCATATCAAGCCGTTTGTGTGCATCTGAAATCACTAGCAGTTACTTTACCCCAAATGAACGCCCCAAAGTTGCTAAGATTTATGCCACCGTGGCGGAGAAGGGAGTGACGGCCGCCCTGCCGGTGGTCCGCGACATGGGCGCCACCGTCGGCTCCCTCACTGGCGCCGCCGCCGCGCAGGGCCGTGCACGAAGCCCCGGCGTAGCTTACTTCAGAACGCATCTGCGAGGTTTCAAATTGGGATGCCTGCCGGCGGTTTCAGGCTCAGGTACAACAAAAAAAGGGAACGAGTGAGAGTGCAGCGCCCCGCCTCAAAGCCCGCCCCCGCCCCCATACCATCCCCCCTTTCCTCCCCCGCCCCTACCCCCGCCCTCGCGCGCTGCCCCAAGAACGACCCAAAGCCCCCGCCTCCTGCCCCGCCCCTGCCCCCGACGCCGCCCCCGCCGCCGCCTCCCGGTACCGCGCCTTCAAACCCGGGCGACGGAGGAAGAGCCCCCGCCCCCGGCCCCTGCGCCCGCGACATCGGGGCCACTGCCGGCTCCCGCGCCGACGACGCGCCTCCGCCGAAGATGAGTCCATCGCCGAATCCACCGCCGAAGTCGCCGCTCTCCGATAGCTCAAAGTCCACCCGGTGCCAGGGCCTCACAATAGTTTCCGTGGTGGCTCAACAGCATCTTCGAGGTATCAAGTGGGGGTGGCTTCAGGGACGCCACCGCTGAGACGGGAACGGCACGGCGCGAGGCCGGCGCCGCCCCCGGCTCCGCCCGTGGACACCCCAGGCGGCGACCTTGGGCGCGCCTACCAGATGGCCCCTGTAATGTAGGATAAGGAAGTGGAGGAGGAGGAGGAGGAGGAGGAAGGGGAAGCGCCCCGCCTGGTGCGTGTGCGCCGTCCCGGGCCGCGCCGGGCCCGCCGGTTCCGCCGCCGCCGTCGCCGCCGCCGCACAGGGCCTGCCCGCTGGTGCCCGTCCCAGTAGGCACTCAGGCATCATCGATGTATCAAGCGGGACACGTCCATGGGTGTGAGGGACAAGACGGCTCAGGTGAGGTGTGAGCGCAGGACCGTATGGCTATCATGGGCACATGACCCCCGTACAATGGGCACATGACCGCCCGTATAATGGGCATATAACCCCCCTATAAGGGCACATGCCTCCCCTATAATGGGCACATGACCCCCCTATAATGGGAACATGACCCCCCTATAATGGGAACAGTGGCCCGGCCCTGCTGCCGGAGGACCGGGCTCCACCGCGATGGCGGCGCCGCCCCGCGCCTCGATGTAGCGGCGCAAGTTGAAATTGAAAGCAAATTCTGAAAGCAGTTTGTCACATTTTGGTTTCAAGGGCTCAGATCCAGGCGCTTTCAACGTGGGTTTGATTGGGGCAACCTGCACTGCCTTACCTCGACGTCCGCGGCGGCCGGAGCCGGCGTGAACGATGACAGCGGCCCGCCCTGACCGTTTGAGGGCTCGATGAAACGATTCTCCTTGGTGTTTCCAAAGGCTTCGTCGTCGATGTGGATCCCGCCGCGTTCGCCGCCGCGGCCGCCGTGGGAGTGCTCGGGCGTCGCTGGCGCCTCCACATCCAACGGATACCCGTCACCCGCGAGCACGCGCGCGGCGCCCGTGCCCGCCACCGCCGCCTTGCCCCCCATCTTGCCGCGCTGGGACTGCGCGCCGCCGTCGTACCCCAAGCCTGCATCTTCAAAGTTTTGAGGCAAAGATCTCATCGCGGCGCGCCCGGCTTCCGGCGCCGAGCCCTGCGGCTGCCCTGCCCTCCGCCCGCGCTTCAGCTGCTGCCAAGGCGCCTCGCCCTCGTTGTAGCGGCGCACGTTGAATTTGAAAGCAAACTTTGAAAGCGGTTGGCCATATTTCGTTTTAAGAGCTTAATTCCAGGCGCTTTCAACGTGGGTTTGATAGGGTCAACCTGCACCGCCCTGCCTCGTACCCACCGAAGCCGTCCACGCCATCCATGGCGAGCTCCTCGTCGTCGTACGCGGCGGACCGGGCGGACCACCTGGGGGTTCTGCCCGCCGCCAGGGGCTGACACTCGTTCATTTCAGAGCTCAACTTGAGGACCTTCGGGACACATCGCTCACGTTAGAGCTCAACTTGAGCACCTTTGGGACACATCCACTGGCCACGTTGGGTTACACGAGGGACGCAGTCAGCTTAAGTTGAGCGGAAAGGGGCAAAGTAAGCTCAAGTTGAGCGGAAATGGGGACGAGTTTAAGCCCCTGCCCGGCGCGGCACCCCCGCCTGGCGCGGTGCCCGGCGCCAGGGGCTCACACTCGTTCACTGTTCAGCTCAACTTGAGCCTTGTCTGACACACCGAAACACCCCCCACACCCTGAACACCCCCTAATACCCCCTCAACGCGGGCTACACAACCCCTACGCGCAACCCTATCCCATATAAAGCGCTCAAGATGAGCTGAAAAGTGAACGAGTGTAAGCCCCTGCCCGGCACGGGGCTGGACCCTGGGTCGAACCCGTACCGCTTGGCGTGCGCGGCGTCCACGCCCTTCATGTAGCGGCGCAAGTTGAAATTGAAAGCAAAGTTTGAAAGCGGTTCATCATTTGTTAGCTTCAAGCGCTGGAACCAAGTGCGGTCAACCTGGGGTCAATCAAGGGTCACCCCAGGGTCAACCAAGGGTCAACCTGCACCGCCCTACCTTGAGCAACACGCGCTGCATGTTGCGGCGGCCCCGCACGAAGAGGGCGATGGCGACGATGCCGCCGAATACGCCGCAGAATGAGATGACGACTTCCTTGTACAGCGGCGCGGGCAGCGGCCAGCTGTCCGCCACCTCCGGCGGCGGCGACACGGGCGGCGGCGGCGCGGGCGAGGCCACGGGTAGGGACGGGATGGGCGGCGACGGCGGCGACAGCGGCGGCGAGGGTGGCAGCGACGGAGGCGGAGGCAGCGGCGTCGGCGGCGGCGGCGGCGCAGGGGGCGGCGGCGCGTGGTAGAGCCCCGCCGCGCCCTCCCCGCTCCAATACACCACGCCCCCCGCGTACTCCAAGGGATCGAACCACCCCTCGGCGCCCTCCGCCAGGTGCACGGCGTCCTCCGCATTTATGCAGGGGCTCACACTCGCTCACGTTAGAGCTCAACTTGAGCAACACCAGGGCACATTCATGAGTTAAGTTGGGATATACGGTGGAAGGAAGTGCTCAAGTTGAGCTGAAATGGGACCGAGTGTGAGTCCCTGCCTTGATGCTGTTGTCGCCCCATACCGATGACAGCGCCTGGAAGTTGCCCCCCGTCTCCACGAAGGCCACCGCGCCCTCGCTGCAGGGGCTTAGACTCGTCCACTTTTCAGCTCAACCTGAGCCGTTTCCGACGCAACATACACCCTCAACACCCCTAGTACCCATAGTAGCCCTAAACCGCCCCTACCTGCAACCCCCATCCCAAAGAAAGAGCTTAACTTGAGCTGAAAAGTGAGCCAGTGTAAGCCCCTGCCTCGCTGTCCGCGCTGTTGTCGTCGAAGACGCAGGTGTCCGTGGTGCAGGGGCTTAAACTCGTCCACATTTCAGCTCAACTTGAGCCGTTCCTGACACAAAATGCACCCCTCAACACCCCCTGAATCCCCTTAGGACCTCCTCAACATTCCCTGATCAACCCCTACACGCACCCCCTGTCCCTCAGAAAGCACTTACGTTGAGCCGAAAAGTGGACGAGTGTAAGCCCCTGCCGTGGTGACAACGCTGCGGGCGGCGGCGTAGATGGCGCCGCCGTACAGGGGCTTACACTCGCTCCTATTTCCGCTCAACTTGAGCTTACTTTGCCCCTTTCCGCTCAACTCACGCTTGCTTTGTCCCCCATATGACCAAAATCAACCCGTGGATGTGTCCCAAAGGTGCACAAGTTGAGCTCTAACGTTAGCGATGTGTCCGGAAGTTCTTCAAGTTGAGCTATGAAGTGAGCGAGTGTGAACCCCTGCCGCCGTACCCGGCGTCGTTGGCGGTGAACGCGCACCGGGTGAAGCGCGCGCGCCCGCCGTTCACTCGCACGCCGCCGCCTTGATGTAGCGGCGCAAGTTGAATTTGAAAGCAGAAGTTGAAAGCAGTATAGCACATATTAGTTTCAAGCGCTTAGTTCCAGGCGCTTTCAGCATGGATTTGATAGGGTCAACCCGCACCGCCCTACCTTGATACGCCGGAGCACTGTTGCGCGTGAAGTTGCAGTCGGTGAAAGTGGCGGTTGAAAGGCCCGAGAGGTCCACGGCGCCGCCGTTATACCCCGTCGACGGGCTGTTGTCGATGAAATCCACGCGCTGGAACGTCGCCGTGCCCTGCACTACCTCGACCGCGCCGCCGTCCAGGGGCTTACACTCGTGCATTTCTCGGCTCAACTTGAGCCGTGTCTGACACTCAAAACATCCTAACAACCCCCAATACCCCCCTAACACGGGCTACACAACCCCTACGCGCACCCCCCATCCCATACAAGGCGCTGAAGTTGAGCTGAAAAGTGGACGAGTGTAAGCCCCTGCCGCCGTCGCCGAACGTGGGCGCGGCGTCGATGATCTGCAGGTCGCGCAGCACCACCGCGCCGCAGGGTCCTTCACCCGTCCCTCCCCTTTTCAGTTCACTGCCAGCTCCTCCGAGGTATCAAGGTGGGTTGAAGTGAGCGGCGGTTTCAGAGCCTCACGAACAACATCGGCCAGTAGTTGAGCTGACTAGGAACCTCGTTCCCATTTCAGCTGGGCGATGGCAAGCCTTCTTCGAGGCTTCTCAAGGTGGGGTACACACTTGAGCGGTTTCGGGGTTTCAGGGAGCGACGACGTCGGCCGGCGGCTGAGCTGACACTGACAAGGGAGCTCGTGGCCAGGGCCAGGGAGGAGGACGCGGCGAGTGTGAGAGATGGGTAGACTATGAGCCGCGAGCTCGTGGCCAGGGCCAGGGAGGGAGCACGCGGGCGCGGCCCCGCCTCGGCCTCGGCGCCGACGCGGATGTACAGCGCGCGGCGCTTGACCCCGTTGGCGCCCGCGTCTAGCGTGCAGCGGCGCCCGCACTTGCCCGGGTCTCCGGCGATGACCAGCGGGCGAGACACATCCTCGCCCCCGGTGGCCCAGTCGTTGGGAAGCAGGAGATTGTCTTCCACCAGAATCTCCGAGACCGTCGCGTCCCTCAACGCAACGCGAAGTGCGGCGCCTGAGGTCACGACGCGCGAGAGGGCGTGCGAGGGGACCTGCGCAGCGTTGGTTGGGGGTCAACGAAGAAGTGAGGACGCCGCTGGCGAATAAGTGCAGACGCCGCTGGCGATGAGATACAAAAATAAAATGTTGTGGTGACACGACGGCGCTCGCGTGCTGCTCGGTCGTCGCACAGCGGTGCCGGGTAGAGCAACGAGCCACACGCACCGGACACACGGCGAGTAGGAGCGCGGCGGCGAGCAGCCGCGGCGCGAGCGGCGGGCGGCGGGCCGCGCCCGTGGCCATCTGCCACATGTCTGCAACTCGTCCTCCCGTCAGCGTCGTTCGTTTGGCGGAGGATGCGACGCGCGAGTGGCTAGCCCCACGATGTCAGTCCCAAGCCGCGCCAACAGAACCCGAGGTGTACGAGAAAAGCCCTCACAAGCCAGCGAAGGGCGGCGTCGCGGAGAGTGACGCGCGTTCGAACTTGAATGACCATCGCACATCTCAAAAGGCTCGGCACTCTGGTCCGCATATCAGCCAATCAGCATCCAGTAATACTGATCCGAAGCAGATCGGGTGGGGGAGTCAGTTCCTATCACCTTCTCTGGGAGGGTTCCCCGTTGGATCCCCCCACCAGATCGGGTAGAGCGCCTCGGCCAATCAGAAGCGAGCAACTCCAATCCGTTCTCTGAATTTTCTCGTTAGCCACAGCGTCCACGACATCTGTTGTAAGGCAATCGTTTCGGCCGCTCATCTATCGCACACGCGGCACCTCGCCCGCCCCTCTTCTCCCCCCAGCAAGCCACCCCCCGTATCGCAATGGCTGCCACCATGCGCGCCATGACCGTGGCCCCCCGCGCAGCGGCCGCCCCCAAGACCGTGCGCTCCGCGAAGCGGGGCGCCTCCAAGGCCTTCCGCTCCGCCCCCGTGGCGCCCCGCTCGGCGCGCATGGCCCCCCGCGCCGCCGCCGGCGACGTGGACGCCGAGACCGGCATCTCCAAGATGCGCGAGGGCATCAAGGAGGCGTCGGCGGAGAACGCGCTGACGCCGCGCTTCTACACCACGGACTTCGACGAGATGGAGCAGCTGTTCAGCACGGAGATCAACCCCAACCTGGACCAGGCGGGGCCGTACAACCAGCCACGAGGCCCCTTTTCCACCCACACCGCGCTCGTCTATCCGCCGGCGGAGCTGCGCGGAGGTCGTCCGGACGGGAGACGCGCATCGCGTGCACGCCGGACCACCCTGAGGGGGCGGACCCCCACCGCGCTGCCAGGTGCCATAACAGCCGTCTGCTACGCCTGCCCCGACTGCGGGTACAATCAAAAAAATAACATAGTCCCTGCAGTCGCCATAGTTCCGGTTTTTGCCCCTGAAACCTCTCGACACCTCGAGGGACGCTGGAGTCAAGCCACTACCGGGGTGACGTGCACGGCCCTGGCGCGCGGCGGAGCTGGTGGCGATCCTGCAGGAGTTCCGCGAGGACTTCAACCAGAAGCACTTTGTGCGCAACGACTCCTTCAAGAAGGCAGGGGCTTTCACTCGCCCACTTTTCGGCTCAACGTAAGTGCATGTTGTGGGAAAGGGGGTGCATTTAGGGGTTGTCCGGGGGATATGTAGGGGACTTTCAGGGGTATTATGGGGTGCTTAGGGTGTTTTATGTGTTAGCAACGGCCCAGGTTGAGCTGAAAAGTGGACGAGCGTAAGCCCCTGCAAGAAGGCGGCGGACGGCATCAAGGGCGAGCAGCGCAAGATCTTCATCGAGTTCCTGGAGCGCTCCTGCACGGCAAGGGCTTACGCTCGTTCACTTTTCAGCTCAAGTCGAGCCGTACATGACACACAAAAACACCCTACACACCTCCCAACACCCCCTTAGCACGGTCTACACAATCACTACGCGCACCCCCTATTCCATAAAAAGCGCTCAAGTTCAGCTGAGAAGTGAACGAGTGTAAGCCCCTGCTGCACGGCGGAGTTCAGCGGCTTCCTGCTGTACAAGGAGCTCGGCCGCCGCCTCAAGAAGACCAGCCCGGTCGTCGCTGAGATCTTCACGCTCATGAGCCGCGACGAGGCGGGGCCCGGCACTGCATGAGCACCGCATCACGCCACGCGCCTTGCCGCTCGCTGCGCGCCGCACGCCGTGTGCTCGCGGCGCACCCAAGACCCGTACACGCTCACCGCAATCTCCTCCCTGGCCTTTGACGGCGTCTCTTTTCCTCCTCTCAACTGCCTGCCTTCACAGCTGTGGTGGCTGTGGTCGTGTGCCTATCACCACCCGCAGTCATGTTATGTTATCCCCGCTTGGTATCTGGAAGGTGCGAAAGTTGAGCGGTGCCCAGGGTTGCGCGTCAAGTAGAAGATGCAAGAGTTGAGCAGTGCCTGGGGTTGCCGCGTCACGGCCCTGCGGCTCGGCGCGCCACGCAGGGTTCCTGAACAAGGCCATGAGCGACTTCGACCTCGCGCTCGACCTCGGCTTCCTTACCAAGAACCGCCAGGTGACTGCCATGTGACGTGCATTCCGGAACCTGTCGAATCATTCTGGCTTGGGCCTGGGCGTGCGGCGACCGATTCAGTGAATTGAGCGAAAGAGGAGGGCGTGATGTGATATGATTAGCAGCCGAGGGGTTCCCACCCGGCTATCGGATTCGTTATCCATCGCGTGTCTGCTCTTCATAACGTGCAGGCGCGGAGGGTTCGGAATGACACGAGGGACAGGGTCGGAGGGGGTGTGAGGGGCAAGGAAGAGGGGGTTCAGGACCGTTGCGGCAAGACACCGTCTTGCGGTGTCTCGAGCCTCGCAGCTCCTGGCTCGAGTGCTCTTCATCCAGATCCCACGCGGTGCTAACCACCCCACACCCCGCTCCCTCTATCCCTCCCCCCCCCTTCCCCACGCTCACAGTACACGTTCTTCAAGCCGAAGTTCATCTTCTACGCCACGTACCTGTCGGAGAAGATCGGGTACTGGCGCTACATCAGCATCTACCGCCACCTGCAGGCAGGGGCTTACACTCGTCCACTCCTCAGCTCCACCTAAGCCGTTTTGGTCACACCTCCCCGTGTCCCCCTGTCTAATAGACTGCGGAGAAATCATATAGCCAACGTATCCCACAAAATATGCTGACGGTGAGCCGAAATGTGGATGAGTGTAAGCCCCTGCGTGCAGGCCAACCCCAACGACCAGCTCTACCCCATCTTCCAGTACTTCGAGAACTGGTGCCAGGCAGGGCCGCGCCCCAAACCGTCCCCACATTCTGCCAAACCGTTCCTGCGCTGTGCCCAACCGTTCTCGCACTGTACCGAGCCGTTCCCGCACTGTGCCAAACCGCTCCGGCGCTATGCCAAACCGTTCCCGCTCGTGCCCAAACTGTTCCCGCACTGTGCCAGACCGTCCGCCTCACTGCTACACTGCCCCCGCTCAGCCGCCAGCCGTCACGCTGTTACACCCGCTCAGCGCAACTGAAGCTGCCAGCCGTTCACACCATCATCTCGTTACACCTCTCCAACCCAACTGCCAGCCGTCACAGCCGCAGCGGTTGGTTTGTCCAAGACACTGTTGGTTTTTCCAAGAAATCACTGGCACTGGCACTAGCCCTGGAGCTCATCCCCGCTCGAAACCAGAGAGTGCGGCAGGATATGAAGCGGCACGGGCGCCTGGTGTGGCGGCCCTGGCATTAGGATGAGAACCGGCACGGCGACTTCTTCACGGCGTGCCTCAAGGTAGGGACTAACTATCGTCCACTTCTCAGTTCAACCTGAGCCGTTTGTGTTACTCAAAAGACACCCTAGACACCCCCTAAACATGCCCTGAACACTCTCTGACCCCCCGGTTACATACCTTTCTAAACACCCCCATCCCACAAAAGGTGCTTACGCTGAGCTGGAAACTGGACGAGTGTAAGCCCCTGATTGAAGGCGCGCCCGGAGTTCGTGAACGACTTCGAGGGCAAGTGCTGGAGCCGCTTCTTCTGCCTGTCGGTCTTCGTCACCATGTACCTCAACGACTTCTCCCGCACCGAGTTCTACGGCTCCATCGGCAGGGCCACTCAGCGCAGTCCCATCCCTCCCTCCTCTCTCCTCCCTCCTCTCTCCTCCCTCCTCTCTCCTCCCTCCTCTGTCCTCCCTTCTCTCCATTCCTTCCTCTCTCCTCCCGCCTCTTTCCTCCCTCCCCCCTTCTCCCTCCTCCATCCTCTCTCTTGTCGCGTGGCCGTGTTTCGCTGCGCTGGTGCCATTGGCGTGATGCGGCGCTGTCTGCCGCTGTCGGCTGTTTGACGCCCGACCGCCAGCCGTCACGTCCCACCTGCCGGTTTTTCCCGTCCCTCACACCACTGGCAGGTATCACACCTTGACATGACGCTTTGGTATCTCGAAACCTCCCGAGGTGAGTTGAGTTGGGGTGACAGGGCTTCGGCAGACTTGGCTGCCTCCTAACACCGGGAACCCGACCTTCATTTGTCATGCTAGTCCCTTGGTTTTTCGAATCAATACCGCCAAAAAAACGAAACAGTCCCGAAAACATCACTTAGTCCCTCGTTTTTTTCGAGTTGATAGGTCATTAAATGTTCCCCTGCTCGCGTGGCGTCCCTGAGTACAGGCCTGGAGGTGGGGCAGTTCAACATGCACGTGATCCACCAGACGAACAAGACCACGGCGCAGATCTTCCCGCAGGTGATCGACACCTACCACCCCGACTTCAAGAAGCACCTCGACGTGCTGGCCAACACCAACGTGGCGCTCACCAAGGCAGGGGCCTACACTCGTCCTCTTTTCAGCTCAACCTGAGCCGTTTCTGACACAAAATACACCCTAGACACCCGCAAGTACCCCCTAAACACTCCCTGAACACCTTCTAAGCAATCCCTGAGTGCGCCCCCTGACCCACTCAAAGCGCTTACATTGAGCCGAAATGTGGACGAGTGTAAGCCCCTGGACCAAGGCCACCTCCCCGCTGGAGAAGGCGCCGCTGATCGCCACCTTCGCGTACAACCTGATCGCCATCGCGCTCATCCCGCCGGTGGAGAGCGGCTCCATCGACATCAACGAGGAGATGAACGACCCCGCCTTCATGTACTAAGTCGCAGGACTGCTTACTGTAACATAGATGGAGGAAGATGGGTGAAACGGACAGAGGAGGGTGGCAGTGTGGCGGAGAGAGGCTGGCGGCGCAAAAGGCAGAAAGAGTTATTTGGGGCAGTGTGAGTGGTTGTGGCCGGACTTGACCGACTGGACGAGTTATAGACGGGGTTGACCGGCGTGACGGCATGACGGACGCGGAGAAGGGCTCGGGCGCGTTATCTACTTTGTCACCGGTTTTAAAGACCTACTCACGTGCGGTGGGGCTGGGGTGCGGGGTTTGGTGGCCGCAGACCTGGTGGCGGAGGTGTTGTGTGTTCCTGGTGTAATATTCCGGGCAGTGTTGTGAGGAACCAAACGGTCTTTGTAGCTAGGACGACGACGGTTGTGAGCTTTGTGATCGTACATGCAAGGGAGTGCCTCTCATTTCGTCCATCGTGCTGTGCGCGCGTGCGGCGGCGGCCGATGGCAGGGTGGGCGGCAGTTGTCGCGGCGTCTGACGTGTGCGAGCTGCGGGCTGGGCGGCCGAGCTGTTCTCTGGCCCAGTTCGCGCGTCTCTCGCCCTCTGCTGCCTGTGCCTGCTGCCTGGGTCTCTTTACCACCCACTCACTTGACGCAGAGATGAAGAGAGTTCTTGTTGCTCACCGTCAGTGCTATGACAAAGTGCGCCAAACCACTTAGCCACAAGTAGTACTAAGTCGTCCAAATGGAGCGTTCTGAAGTGTCTAAGTGGTTTCACGCACTTTGTCATAGCAAAGCTAGGCAGGTGGCCGCCTGAGAGTACGAAAACGTTGGTCACGAACTGCCAGCTGACGAATAAATAACAATTTCTCGATCAAAACTCGTTATGGACGAAATGCCACGAGATCGTCATCACGATCACGTTCTAGCCGCACTTGTCCGACATGCGTGGGAAGGGTAGTATGTAGAATAAGTATCTCATAGTGCGACTCGACCAGTTGAACACACGGCTCGAGCAGTTGAACACGCGACCCAACCTCGCACGATGTTTGACTATGTGCACCGGTACACGTCTGTACAATGAGGGCAAAAACCGGTCTTACCTGACATTGCACACGAGGTTCGTA
>Ga0307489_10000731_pt1 | contig 20746 bp, 20 predicted proteins | sample SB12metaG_FD_202247 | JGI IMG/M metagenome (GOLD analysis project Ga0307489, IMG submission 202247) | Sea-ice brine microbial communities from Beaufort Sea near Barrow, Alaska, United States - SB 1.2 | ecosystem: Environmental > Aquatic > Marine > Coastal | place: USA: Alaska | collected...
CAAGACTCAAGACTCAAGAATACCACTAAGAATTAATTTGAAACTAAAAAAAAGCAACCAAAAACTATACGACCCACCAAACTAAAAAAAATTTCTTAATTACTCCGTTCGGCTTTTTAAACCAACAAAGTGGAGAAAATTGCCGTTCTAAATATGCATCAGAACTTTTTATAAATTGATGGAAAGACTCCCAATTTACATTTTCGTGCGGAACTATCAACCAATCTAGCTTGTTTGGAATATAGAACTTACAATCAGAAAAGTTGGTTAATGCTATTTTATCCATGTAAAATCCAGCAATACAAGCTTGATTTATTTTGGATAGTTGCAGTTTTTTATCTGTAAAAGGAACAAATAGCTGTGCTTTAAAGTAAACTTGCTGCTCCATGTTTTCTGGTAATAAATGAATAGTGTTTAGATAGTCTCTACATTCATTATTAAAGAGCAAAGGCAACTGTTTTTCTTTCAGTTTCAAGAGTTTTTCTACCAGAGCATCTTTGCGGTTGGGACCAATAAAATGTTCGATTTCATCCTTACCAATAGCCGCATCGTATACATAGAATTTATAAACAATTTCTAAATGAATTGCTTTGCCGTTTTTTAAAATGATACCATCCAATTCACCAAGAGTAATTTTTTCTTTTTGAATTTGAATGTTTTCTGCAATAATTTCTATGGATGAATTTTGAGTCAACTCAAAAGCTACAAAACGCTCTATATATTTGCCTAATCGTAATTTATCATCAATTTCAATGTTAATTTTTGAAGACTTAATAGGAAGCTCAAAATGATGTAAGCCAAATATATCAGTACCTTTCCACAAACATGCAGTTTGTAAAAAGCCTTCATATCTTTTTTGAATATTCTTTGTTTTTTGCTGCATACATACAATTAATCAACGCCACAAATTTACTGTTTTAAAATACGCTGTTTTTAAAATAATTCGAGAATTCCTAGCATTTCATTTATAGAATTCTTTGTAAATTGTACTTTTAAAATAGTCATAAAATGCAATTCGAAAAATCAACATTTAAATACCTTCAAGCGCTAGAAGTAAATAATAATAGAGATTGGTTTGCAGCTGAAAAAGAAACCTATTTAAAAGCACAACAAAATGCAAAGGAGGTCTTTGCAGACATTCACTTAAAGTTGCAAAAGCAAGATGAAATAGAAAAGTCTAAAATGATGCGTATTTATAGAGATGTTCGTTTTTCTAAAGATAAAACACCGTATAAAGTGCACTTTGCAAATTCTTATACAAGGTTAGGAAAGGATTTAAGAGGTGGTTATTTTTTAAGAATTAGACCAGGTGCCTCTTTTTTAGCAGGCGGCTTTTGGGAACCAAGTAAAGAAGATTTATTTAGAATTCGTAAAGAAATTGAATTAGATGCTTCAGAAATAAAAGAGGTTTTAAAAGAAAAAAACTTTAAAAAATATTTTGGAGGTAAATTTGAAAGTTTTTCAGAATTAAAGACGGCTCCAAGGGGATTTGACAAAGAGCATCCAGACGTGGCGTTGCTCCGTAAAAAAGGATTTATAGCGAGCAGAAGTTTTACAGATGAAGAAGTGCTCTCACCCAACTTTTCAGAAGAAGTAGCTAAAAGTTTTAAAGCGATGCATCCGTTTTTTAATTTATTCAGCGATATCCTAACTACAAATTTAAATGGGGAGACTGTTCTCTAGAGGTTGCTATGCATTAAAAAATCGCAGAGGAAACTCAGAGAGATACAGAAAGGGTTAGAAGAATACACTATGGTTTTTATAGCCCTATGTGGTCATTATTTTTATGTTGCCAAAATCCAATAGCCAATAACTATTTTAAATTCTTATCAACCTCACTTTTTAAAATCCAAATAGTAATAATTGTAGCCAAGGTATCTGCTATTGGGAACGACCACCAAACACCAGCTACACCATAATATATAGGTAATATATAAGCAAGTGGAATCAAGAAAATCCCTTGTTTTAAAAGAGTTAATAATAATGCAGGCATTGCTTTTCCTGCTGCCTGGAAATAAGCAGATCCAATCAATTGCATGGTTACAATTGGTGTTACTAAAAAGGCGGTTAACATTGCATTTGGAGTTTGAGCGAGTAAGATTGCATCGTTGGTAAACACCCCAATAATTTCTTCCTTAAAGATTACAATTGCAATAAAAATAAGAGTTCCAAGAATAGATCCAAAATAAATAGATTTTTTAATGGTTTCTTTCACACGTTCATTATTATTTGCACCAATATTAAATCCAGCAACGGGTAAAAAACCTTGAGTAACGCCTAATACTGGTGATAATGCAAACATCATAACTCTGTTTATAATTCCATAAACAGCAATCGATATTTCCCCGCCGTATTTGTATAATGAATAGTTTAAAACAATCATTAAAATACTAATGGCTCCTTGTCTTACGATGGTTACTCCACCTAATTGGGTAATTTCTTTTACAATATCAAAATCTAATTTAAAATTCTTAGGAATAATTTGCAATTCGCTCTTAGAAGATAGGAAGAAGTATAAAATGTACAAACCACAGCTTGCATAGGAGATAGAAGTTGCCAAGCCTGCACCATACATGCCCCAGTTAAAATATTTGATAAATAATACATCTAATAAAATATTTAAAACTGCAGGAACCATCATCGCATACATTGCAAATTTTGGTTTTCCTTCTGCTCTAATTGTTGGGTTTCCCATCATGGCAAATGCCAAAAATGGAACTCCATAAATAATAACTCTAAAATATTCTGATGCAATTGGTAAAATGGCTCCTTTTGCACCGAATAAATCTAGAATAGGAGCACTAAATATATTTCCAAGAATTACAAAAAGTATCGCTAATATTACGGTTAAACAAATCTGATTTCCAAAAGTTAAAAAAGCTTTCTCAGAATTATTAGCACCCAAAGCTCTTGAAATGATAGAACTTCCACCAATTCCAATTCCCATTCCTATAGATGAAATTAAAAAGGCAATTGGCAAGACCACGGTAATTGCTGCGATTGCCAAAACACCTATCCATTGGCCTACAAAAATAGTATCAACAATCATATTTAAAGACATTACAAGAATTCCTATGGTGGCAGGAACCGCCTGTTTTATCAACAATTTATTAATTTTTTGCGTACCTAATTCGTTTGCGAGTGTATTCATAAAAGTTTTGCAAATAACGTAAATATTAACCACCTTTTATAAAATGAAACATCAATAATTATTATGAGAGTAATTAAATTTATAAATTTGTGTAAATTAGAATTATGAAGGATATTTTTGAATTAAAAATAAAGGTGACCTCTGAATATATAGATGATTTAAACCACGTGAATAATGTGGTTTATATACAATGGATGGACAAAGTTGCTTTTGAACATTGGACGTTTTTAACTCAAAAAGATCCATTACCCCAATATATTTGGGTTGTTTTAAAGCACGAAGTGGATTATTTAAGACAAGCTGTTTTAGGAGATATTATTACTGTTAAAACTTGGGTTGGAGAAACCAAAGGTTTCAAGTCTGAGCGTTTGATGGAATTTTATAAGAATAACCAATTATTGGTAAAGGCCAAAACCGTTTGGGGAATGTTAGATGCTGAAAATTACAAACCTTCTAGAATTAGAGAAAATGTTTTAAAAGTATTACAACCTGTTAAATAAAAGTATCTTTGCAGAAAATTTAGAGATAAAATGGCTTCATTTGCAGAGTTAGGAATAAAATCATCGTATATAAAATCGATTCAGGAATTAGGGATTTCGACTCCTACAGAAATTCAAGAACAAACAATTCCTATTTTATTAAAATCTAAAACAGATTTTATTGGTCTAGCACAAACCGGTACTGGAAAAACGGCAGCTTTTGGTTTGCCTATTTTACAGCACATAGATGCAAGTCTAGACAATATTCAGACTTTAGTTTTATCACCAACTAGAGAATTGGTGCAGCAAATTAAAAAGCAACTTTTTAAGTTTACGAAGTACAACGAAGATAAAATCTTTATCGAAGCTGTTTTTGGTGGAGAAAAAATAGACAAACAAATAAAGAATTTAAAGAGAACAACACATGTTGTTGTGGCAACACCTGGACGATTAATTGATTTAATTGAAAGAGGGGATATCGATGTTAGTCATGTAAAAACCGTTGTTTTAGATGAAGCTGATGAAATGCTAAGCATGGGTTTTAAACAAGATTTAAATAGAATCTTAAAATTTTCTTCTCAAAATGATCGAAATACCTGGTTGTTTTCTGCAACAATGCCAGAAGAAATAAAACGCATTATTAAAACGTATATGGATGCGAATGCGCCAAGAGTTGAAGTAAATAAAAATGCGTTAGTAAATGCAAATATTAGACATCAATTTGTAAAAACGACCCTCAAAACAAAAGCCAACGATATTATTACTTTTTTAGAAAAAAGAGGAACTCAACGTGGAATTGTTTTTTGCAGAACCAAGGCAGGTGCTCAAAATTTAGCAAATTTATTAATAGAAGAAGGCTTTTCTTCAGCTGCTTTAGAAGGAGATATGCAACAAAAAGAACGTGATAAAGTAATGCGTGCTTTCAAAAAAGAAAACCTGCAATTTTTAGTATCTACAGATGTATCCGCCCGTGGAATTGATGTTCGCGGATTAGAATTTGTAATTCATCATCAATTGCCAGAACAACTAGAATATTATACGCACAGAAGTGGTAGAACGGCAAGAGCTGGAAAATCGGGAACTTCTTTGGCATTTATCTTATCAAATGAGCTAGATAAAGTACATGAAATTCAGAAGGAATTAAACATCAAATTCACAGAAGTGAGCGTTTAAAATGGATATTATTTATGTAGTTGATATTTTAGGAACTTTTGCATTTGCTGTAAGTGGTGCATTGGTTGCTTTAGATAAAAAATTTGATCTTTTTGGTGTCATTATTATTGCATTTATAACTGCTGTTGGTGGAGGAATGTTACGTGATGTTTTAATAAATGCCCATCCAATAAATTGGATTGGAGATTTGAATTATCTGTACACTATTTTTATTGCTGTAATTTTTACGTTCCTTTTTAAAAGTAAAATTTTTTATTTAAGTAAAACATTATTTTTGTTTGATACTATCGGTATTAGCGTTTTTACTTTATTAGGCTTACAAAAAGGATTGTCTTATGAATTACACCCATTAGTTGCTTTAATTATGGGAATGATTTCTGCTGTTTTTGGGGGGGTCTTACGTGATGTTTTAACCGCGAAAGTTCCTTTGATTTTTGAAAAAGAAATATACGCGTCTGCTTGTTTAGCGGGTGGAATGATCTATTTAACGTTGAACTATTTCAAGCTTGAAGAAAACTTAAATTTTATAATTTCAGCAACTGTTGTTGTTGCTATCAGAGCTATTGTTGTGAGGTTTCATTTAGAATTACCAAAGATTAAACACGACTTATTTACAATATTTAAAAAATAGGAATGTTTATTTTTGATACTATTTCAGATTTTAATAAAACAGTTGGTAAAGATTTACCAATAGGGGCTTGGTACACGGTTACCCAAGAAATGATTACTGATTTTGCCAATGCAACTTTAGATACCCAATGGATTCATATCGATGAAGCTAGAGCATCGGAAGCATCTCCTTTTAAAGGTACAATTGCACACGGCTTTATGACGGTTTCTATGATTTCTAAATTATTAGAAGAAGTTTTTACAATTAAAAGTTTGAAAATAGGACTGAATTATGGATTGAATAAAGTTCGCTTTCCAAATCCTGTTCCAGTAAACAGTCAATTAAGAATGCTTTCTAAAGTAAAGGCAATTGAAGAATTGTCAAATAACGGAATAAAAGCAACTTTTTCCTGCACAATAGAAATCAAAGGACAAGAAAGGCCAGCTTGTGTTGCAGAGTTTTTGGCAGCTTTTTATGAATAATAGATAGAAAAACAGTTCCTTTTTTAATTAATAGAAATAACAGCTTCTTTAAATAAGCTCGCTTTTGCTTCAAAGAAAGCGTTTTCTAAACGTATTGCTTTCAATTTAGAATCGATGTATTTTTTTTCTCTAAAGTTGACTAAAAATAAAGAACTTTCGCCCAAAAAGAATTTACGTTCTTCCGCTTTTAATAATACATCATAATCTCTTACTATTTTAAAAGTAAGAGCATTTTGTAAAATATAAGAGTTTAATTCTTGCTGAATGGCATTTATTTTATTGGTGATAATGACCTTAGCTGCCTCATTTTTTAATTTTTGATCTTGTAATTTAATTTTTGCTAGTTTTAAATCTCCTCTTTCTTTTCTTATAAATAAAGGCATGCTAAAATTAATGCCTGCTTTATAATTGTTGGTGTTAAAGGAATTTATTTGATTTCTATTAGATGAAATAAAGTTGTATTGAAAATCAATTTTTGGTAATAAATTATTCATTTTTAAACGCCTATTTACATCTAAACTTTTAATTTTAAATTCCAATGCTTTTATTCTTGGGTGATTTCCAATATCAAAGTTCTTGTCATTAAAGAGTGCAATATTAAAGGTTCTATCAATTGCATCAAATGTATTTAAATCGGGAACAATATTTTCTTTCAACTCGATGGGTGTGTTTTCATTCAGCCATAAATAATTAGATAATACTAAAGAAGATTTCACCAATTTAATTCTCCCTTTTTCTAAATTTAATCTTCTAGAATTTAATACAATACCCGCTTCAATTGTATCTATTGCCGGCTTTGAACCTTCTTGAAAACCTCTCTTTGTTCCTTCAAAACGAACACTAGCATTTTTTAAAAACGAATTAAAAACACGTTTTTCATTATAAGTTTTTAACCAATTGAAATAGGCCAAAGAAGCATCGTATAGAATTTTATTCACTACTATTTGTTGCTCTTCTTTTGCTTGATTTAAAAATAATTTTGCTTGTTTTAAGGAAGCCATTCTCTTGTTATTTAAGAAACCTCTTGCTAAAGAAACAGAAACACCAGCGCTGTATAACCCATCCAAAGGAACATTGTTTTCTGGATTTAAAAAGAGACCATCATTTTGCTCAAAATTTGCTTTGAACTCAACACCATACCAAGTTGGTATTTTAAAGGCACCATTTAATTGATGATAATATTCTTTTTCTTTAAAGCGTTTTTTATCAAAATCAACTTCAATTTTTGGGTCAAAAGCGCCCCTTGCTTTTAATAATTTTGCTTCACTACTATTTATAATAAGGTGGGCCTGTTTTACTATTGGATGGTAGCTTTTTACATATCCTAAGTACTCAGACAAGGTCATAATATCATTCACTTTATTTTGAGCATATTGTTGCGAGATATTTAATAAGAAGAATGCAATTATATATTTTTTCATGCTCCTATATTTTAGCGTCAAATTTTTCTTTTTTATTTTCTTGGGGCTGGTAATAGTTAGGAGGGAAGCTATTTAATTGTCTCCATAATTCAAACCAAATAGGCACATCCTCTAAAAGCGCAATTGTTTTTGCGCCAGATCCCACTCTAATTGCTGTTGGCCAAGTATGATCTTTTTCATCGGGTGCTAGGAGTACTCTATATTTTCCATTATCACTAATAAAGCGCTCAATAGCAATTACTTTTGCACCATAGGTTCCGTAAGATACATTTGGCCATCCAGAAAAAACAATTGCAGGCCAACCATCAAATTGAACGCGTACCTTTTCGTGAATATGTAATAATGGTAAATCTATAGGTCTTACATATGTTTCTACCGCTAAATCATATTTTTCAGGCATGATGCCCACTAAAGATTCTCCTTCTTTAAAAGTACCTCCAATACCACCTTTTATTGCTTTGTTTATAAAACCATTTTGTGGTGAAGAGATATATAAAAGGCTACTTCTAACTTTATAATTACTATTGCTATTCTCTAATTTAGAAACTTGTACTTTGGCATCAAAACCGCTAGATTGAGCTGTGTACATATCACTTTGTGCTTTAGAAATTTTATCTGCAAATGTTGCTCCAATTCTTGTGAGTTCTAGTTGTGCATTTAAAATTTCATTTTTACTTGCTAGTAATGCATTCTCCTGTCCAATTATTTTTGCTTGCGTTTCTTGTAATTTAAGTCCTTTTTCTTCAACATCTATTACTGCTTTTAATCCTTCTTTTTGGAGTGTTTCTGTTCTAATGAATTGTTTTTCTGCAATTTTTAAATTTGTTTTCGCAGCTTCAAATTTGATACTATCGCTCTTCACTTTTAGTTTAGATTGTAGTAGTTTATTTTTAGTTTGCGCTGTTTTTAAGCTGCGTTCTTGCTGTAGAGCAGCTATTTGTCTTCCTAGCGCTGCTACTTTTGCTTGATAAGCTATTACAGAAGAGGATTTAGCAGTAATTTGTTCATTTGTTCTTTCGATTAAACGATCGTCGAAATACGCGCTTTTTACTTCAGAAATTCTTAGGATGGTGTCTCCTTTTTTAACGTAATCACCTTCTCTTACAAACCATTCCTCAATTCTACCTGGAATTTGAGATTGTATGTCTTGTGGTCTTTGTCCTGGTGTTAATGTGGTAACTACACCCTGGCTTGTAATGTTCTGTGTCCAAGGCAAAAACATCAAAATAAAACCTAGCAGGGCAAAAACGAGCAAGAATTTATTTAAAGATTTATAATACTCTTTATTAAAAATTTCTTTTCCTGATTTAAATGATTTTAAATCAATTGTTTTGTTCAGTTGATTGTTAGAAATATTTAACATAACTATTCGTTTATAGATTTAATTTCACCTTTTTCTAGCGTGATTATTTGGGTACACTGTCTTTTCCAGCTTTTTTTACTACTCACCACAACAAGCGCCCAAGGTCTTTTAGCGTCTGTTAAATAACTAATAATTTTTAAAGTTTCACTTAAATTAAATTGATCTAAAGGGTCTTCTAAAATCATAATTTTAGGTTCTTTTATAATTGCTCTAGCTAAAATAATTTTTTTAGCAATGGTATAAGACATCTGTTTCCCTTCTGGGTATATTACGGTTTCTAAACCATTTGTTTGTTCTTTTAAAAACTGATTTAAACCGACAATACTAAGCGCTTCAAAAATAATAGTGTCTTTAATTTTTTTATTACCAAAAACTAAATTATTCCTAATACTGCCCTCGAAGGGTGTTTCATCTGAGAGCGATAAACCTAATTGAGAGCGATAATGATTTAAATGTAAACTTGCTAAAGACAGATTATTGATATAAATATTTCCCTTGGTAGGTTCTATAATACCAGAGAGTAAACGCAATAAACTAGATTTTCCAGCACCACTTTCTCCTTGAATCAAGATTCTACTGTTTGGTTGTATCTTGAAATAAATACTATTTATGATTGGTTTTTGTCTGTTTGCTACCGAGTAGGAAACTCCGTCTAATTCTAGCGTTAATCCCGCTTTAAATATTGGTTTTTCGCCCTCTTGAGATTCTAATTCTTTATCTACAACTTGCCCTATTTTTTCTATGGATGTTAGTACGTCATAAAAAGATTCTAGACCAACAATTAGTTTTTCTACAGATTGTATGACCAATAAAATAATAATTTCTGCAGCAACAAACTGTCCAATATTCATTTCTTGATTTAAAACTAATGCACCACCAATTAGCAACAAACTGGCGGTTACAATTACTTTAAAACCAATCATCTGGCTAAACTGTAAGAATAGAATTTTGAAGTGGTTCTCCCGAGCTTCTAAATATTTACTTACTAAATCGTCATTTTTGTAAAGTGCTAAATTGGTGTTTCCAGACAATTTAAAACTAACAACAGTTCTTGCAACCTCTTGTATCCAATGTGCAACTTTGTATTTAATTTTTGATTCTGTTAAACTTGTTTCCAACCCTTTTTGAGCTGTAAATTTAAAAACAATGTATATTAATAAGAGTAATAGAATTCCGAAAATGATAAAAAATGGATGGTAAAATGACAATAAAATTAATGAGAACATAATTTGTAATAAGGCTGTTGGCACATCAATTAAAATCTTAGACAACCCTTTTTGAATGGTTAAGGTATCAAAAAAACGATTTGCTAACTCTGGCGGATAATAATTACGCAATTCATTCATCTTTATCTTTGGGAACCGATAACTCAATTCAAACGAAGCTCTCATAAAAATCCGTTGTTGAATTGTTTCTATAATTCGCAATTGCATCAACTGCAAAGCTCCAGAAAAAACAACTCCCAATGTGACTAAAATTACCAAAACAATCCAAGAAGTAGAAATTTGTGCTCCTTGAATTAAGTTTATGATGGCCTGAATTCCTAGAGGTAAAGAAAGCGTCACAATACCACCAAAAATTGCATAATAAAATATTTGAAAAATATCTTTTTTTTCTAATTTTAAAAGTCCCACAAAACGTTTCCATGGTGTTAATTGTTTGTTTTCCATATTTATTTTAATGCATTTTTAACAAGTTGAACAAAGAAATTGGTAGGTGTTTTTCCTTCTTTACCGTTGGTAATAGAAGGAAAGTGTTCGTTTAAAAAATGTTGATGCAACGCCCCTTTTAATACAGTGCTAGCTAAACTTAACGGATATTCGTATTTAGGGTTTACAGCTAAAATCATTTCTTCTAAGCGAGTTATTAATCTTTTATAGATGACAAAGTAACCTTCCTTATTTTCTGAATCTACCTCTTTGGTTAAAAAAGATTTAGAGCTTTCATTTACTATTATTTTATAAAGAATAACTTCATTAATATGTGAAAAATCACTATCTATTTCTACAGTTTTAGTAACCATTTCAAGCGCTTTTTCTAACTTTAAATTTGGGTCTGATATGCTAAATGTCTCTATGACCAATTGATATTCTAGCCAAGCCCAATACCAGGAAGACATGTAAAGAAGTAATTTATGTTTACTCTCAAAATATCGGTATACAGAACTTTCATTAGAACCTATTTTTATTCCTAATTTTTTGAACGTAAAGTTATCAAAACCAATTTCATCTATTAATAGGATACTATTTTCTATAATTTTTTTTCCTAAAATGGATGTTTCGGGATCCTTTTTAAAAATTTTATCGGGAACAGCTATCTTTAAAACGGATAATAAATTCTTCATATTTTATGATTTATGCAATTGCAAATATAATAGTAATACTATTACTAAAAAGTTTTTTACTGTTTATTTTCTTTTTTTTTAACATATACATCTTTTTACGAGCGAATAATTATTTATTAAATAGTATCTTTGCGTACTAAGACAGAATACACCTCGATTATCACACCAGTTTATTTTATAGTGATTTTGAAATTATAAGTTTGGTATTTTATCTTTTTAGAAATAACAATTTAAAGCAGTAATATTTTAATGGCAAAATCGCAGCAAACATTTAGTAAGAGTGAAAAGGAGAAAAAACGTTTAAAAAAACGTTTAGACAAGCAGAAGAAGATGGACGCTAGAAAAGCGGACAGGGATGAAAATGGAACAGACGGAATTCAGTTTGCTTACTTAGATCACAACGGTAATTTAACAGATACTCCGCCAGATCCAGATTTAAAAGTAGAATATGAATTAGATGATATTCAGATTTCTGTAACTAAAAAAGAAGATTTACCAGAAGAAGATCCTGTTAGAAAAGGAAAGGTTTCCTTTTTTGATAGTTCTAAAGGTTTCGGTTTTATTATAGATATAGAAAATAACGAAAAATATTTTACACACGTAAGTGGTTTAATAGATGATATTGCAGAAAACGATAAAGTTTCTTTCGAGTTAGAAAGAGGTATGCGTGGCATGAATGCAGTAAAAGTTACCAAGATATAATTCTTTTAAAATAAGATAGGAAGCCTTTTCATTAAAATGAAGAGGCTTTTTGTTGTTTCTTTAATTGTACTGATGCGTGTGAATTTGAATAGCAGCATTTTAAGGCTCATTCTCAACAGTTTGTAAACGCTGAATTTATTTTTTAAAAAAACAGGCCGTTGCTCTCAACAAGAAAAAACCTTTCAATTTTTAAATATTAAAAGGTCTTTTTAAATCTTGTTTTTCAATAGGATTAGGAGTTATAAAATTCCATACTTTCTAAAATCAGTTCTTCGGGAACTTTACAATCAATTTTACAATCTTCATACTCATTAAGAAGAACAAAATTTACTTGTCCGTTTACGTTTTTCTTATCGTGCTTTAACAAATCAATAATTTTAGAAAAATCTTTCTGTAATAGCTTCGTTTTGTCATAGGTAGCTAAAATAACTTCCTTTACTTCCGCTACTTTTTCTGTTGGGAACGCTAATAACTTTGAAGACATAAAACTTTCACAAACCATTCCTATAGCAATTGCTTCTCCGTGCGTTAAGTTTTCTTTGTCATCAGATTCTAAATAAAAAGATTCGATGGCATGTCCTAAAGTATGACCAAAATTTAAGATTTTACGTAGGTTTTGTTCTTTAGGATCTTGCAAAACAACTTCATTTTTTATTTCTACAGAGCGGAAAATTAAATCTTTGATATTTAAGTCTTTATTATTTTTTATTTCATTCAGCAGTTTCCGATCATAAGTAATTCCATATTTTATAATTTCTGCCATTCCAGACCTCATTTCTCTATCAGAAACCGTAGCTAAATACTTGGTATCTACAAGAACCATTTCAGGATTTGCAAACAGGCCAATCTGATTTTTCAGCACTCCTAAGTCCACACCAGTTTTACCTCCAACAGAGGCGTCTACCATTGATAATAGGGTTGTTGGAATATTTATAAAATCGATTCCACGTTTAAAGCAGGAAGCTACAAAACCACCTAAATCGGTGATAACACCACCTCCTAAAGTAATTATTAAACTTTTTCTATCTCCACCTAACTCTGTAATTGCATTCCAAACACCAATACAGGTTTCTAAGTTTTTGTTTATTTCACCAGATTCAATTTCTATCACCTCAATTCTCTTATCCGTTTCTAAATCTGGAATAAACTTAGGATAACAAAGTTCAAAAGTATTTTCATCTACCAAAATGAAGAGGGTAGAGTAGTTTTTTTTAGAAATTAGACGCGAAAGTTCTTGGTGTCCTTTCTCGTGAAAATGAATAGGATAGCTAACTGCTTTTATAGATTTCATCATTAAAATATTGAATGCACAAATTAAATATAAATTATTGAATTATTTATAATCTTGAGGTATATTTGCACTATTAAATTATTATTTTGAATGAAGCTATTTGACAATACCGAAGTCGCTTTTTCTCTCAAATCTTATGCTGAGTTATTAAGAGCCAATTTTTTGTACAAAATGATTCAAAACCAAACATTGGTTAGAATTGGATCCGCAATCACTGCTTTTGCTTTAAAAGCACATTTACCGGTAAAGGGTATTATTCGAGCCACTGTTTTCAATCATTTTTGTGGTGGCGTTACTGAAGAAGATTGTGTACCAACCATTGATAAATTATATTCAAAAGGTGTTTCCTCCGTTTTAGATTATTCTGTAGAAGGAAAAGAAAACGAAGACGAATTTAATGATACGCTTGCGAAGATTCTAAAAGTTATCGATTTTGGAAAAATAAATAAAGCCATTCCTTTTGCTGTTTTCAAACCTACGGGACTTGGGCGTTTTGCTTTGTTCCAAAAAATTACAGAAAAAAAGACTTTAACACCTGAAGAAGTCATAGAATGGAAGCGTGTAAAAGAACGCTTTCATACCATTGGTGCAGCGGCATATGCAAAGGGTTTTCCGTTATTGATAGATGGAGAAGAAAGTTGGATGCAAGATGCGGCAGATGACTTGATTGAAGAAATGATGGAGCACTATAATAAAGACCGTGCGCTAGTTTTTAATACGCTACAAATGTATCGTCATGACCGTTTAGACTATTTAAAAGGGCTCAATGAAAGAGCGCTGGAAAAAGGTTTTTTCATCGGTATGAAAGTGGTGCGTGGTGCGTATATGGAAAAAGAACGCGAACGAGCAGAAGCAAATGGATATGAATCTCCTATTTGCATTGATAAGCGTGCAACAGATATTAATTATGATACGACTGTGTTGTACATGATGGACCGTCCAAATATGGCCCTATTCGCAGGAACTCATAATGAACACAGCACCTATTTAGTGATGGATTGGGCAAAAAAATACAAGATAGAAAAGAGAGATAGAAACTTGTGGTTTGGTCAATTGTATGGTATGAGCGATAATATAAGTTTTAACTTATCTAAGTCGGGTTACAATGTAGCAAAATACCTTCCTTTTGGTCCCGTAAGAGATGTGATGCCCTATTTGATAAGAAGAGCAGAGGAAAACACTTCTGTGGCTGGACAGACCAGTAGAGAGTTAGATCTAATAAGTGCAGAACGCAAACGAAGAAAAAGTTAATGCAGTCCGTTGACCAAATAAAATTATTACTACTTAAAAATAAATTGCGCCTTTATCAAGAGCTGTATCAAAGTAAAGAAGCCCTTTTTTTACTTCGAAAGTCTACCCACACGCCTCTAAACGAAGAAGAGAAGTTAAAGGTGCGGGTACAATTGTTAGATATTTGCAAGGCCATTCCTTCCCTGGCGGTATTTATGCTTCCAGGTGGTGCTTTGTTATTGCCTTTATTAATTAAGTTGCTTCCCGATATTTTACCCTCTGCCTTTAGAGACGATTTGAAATAATTTAAAGAGATGTATCCTTGTCATTACAAATTATCTTGTACACTTACTTTGTAAGCTTTAGAAGCAGCTATCAAGTTCGTTTGATAAAAATCCTTAGCACTTGTTTTGGTGAATACCATCGTAGGAAAAAGTTGCTTAGATTTAGGTATCCAAAAACTACTTCTCTTCGGTTTACAGGACTCTTTTATCAGTATGATTGCTATAAAAGTAAAGCAATAAATTCATCAATTTTCAGAAATTTTAATGGTAATTGGGTGTATTCGTTTTATAAACACAATTGGCATTGCCATTGCTACCAATAGCAATGTGGTAAAGAAAATAGATGGGTCTTCTAGATTACTTCAAAATAGTGATGAAGTGCTAATTATTAAATCTACAAGGAGGCTAAATATTTAGACATTTAAAGGAGTACACTATTCAATTGATCTCAGGTAATTATCAAAAAAAAAGACACTGTACCAAGTAAAAACGGGATTACAAGAAAACCATTTCAAAATTCAAAAAAAGGATATGTAGCGGGAAAGATGCATCCACAAAATCATCTGGCCATGCGTAAAATCTTACGAACAGATACTACATATTCAAGGACAAAAAAGAAAACACCAAATCAGCCAAGAACTATGTATGATACTTTTGGACCGCATACAGATCCCCGTAAAAAAATAGATGTGCATATTGGTATGGATAGAATTCGTGCACAATGGATTTTAGATAGAAATAATGTAAGGCAAATAGAAGGGTGTACCTCAAAATATTGCAACCAGCGGTTCAATGATAAAAGTTTGGACCACATGCGTTTCTCGTTATTTTAAAAACCATTGTGTGCATAAAAGGACATGCATCTTTTCTTTTTTTACAAAATAATGGCAAAACAATCAGTCGTTCTTTTCATGAAATTAGAGAAGTATTAGACTGTACTATTGATTTCGATTATCATTTTCTAAGTCTTTTTTCTCTTCTATTTCTAAAAAAGGATATCAAGGCCGTTATTTTAATGCACATTAAATGGCTCTTTGTTGGTAACTTATAATTACAACTAGAATGATTGGTGAATTACCGAACATATTTCAGGGAGAAAAACCTCAATAACATATAGAAAACAAACAAAACGGCTGTGTTTCTGGTGCAGTTTCGTTTAAAGAATCTAGATTTTCAATATAATTTTAGAGACTGCTAAAAAAGCATGAGTGCTTGCTATTAGCGCCCTTATAAAGACTTAAAAAGAGTAATTGTACTCCATACTGTTAGGTTTTAAAAACAGTGCAATAGGGTAGTGTAACAGCAGCAATTAAACTAGAAATAATAAGCAATAAAGCTATAATAATGAAAAATAAACACTTAGAATTGGTATAAATTGCTTAGAAACCACTATTTTTGCACGAAATTTAAGAAACACGCATGCATCAAATTAGAAATATCGCTATTATAGCCCATGTCGATCATGGAAAAACAACCTTAGTAGACAAGATTATAGATCAAGCAAAAATATTAGACGATCGTAAAGAGCGTAAAGATTTATTGTTAGATAATAACGACTTAGAACGTGAGAGAGGAATAACAATTCTTTCTAAGAACGTTTCTGTAATGTATAAAGGAACAAAAATCAATGTAATTGATACACCTGGTCACGCCGATTTCGGTGGAGAAGTAGAGCGTGTGTTAAAAATGGCTGATGGTGTTTTATTATTAGTAGATGCATTTGAAGGGCCAATGCCACAAACTCGTTTTGTATTAGGTAAAGCCTTAGATTTAGGTTTAACTCCTATTGTTGTTGTAAATAAAGTAGACAAAGAAAACTGTACTCCGGACATCGTTCACGAAAAAGTTTTTGATTTAATGTTTGCATTAGAGGCAACGGAAGAACAATTAGATTTTGCAACTATTTACGGTTCTGCAAAGAATAATTGGATGAGTACAGATTGGAAAAATGAAACGGATAACATCATTCCTTTATTAGATGCCGTTTTAGAATCTATTCCTGCAACTAAATACAACGAAGGAACACCACAAATGCAAATTACTTCTTTAGATTTTTCTTCTTTTACAGGTAGAATTGCTATTGGACGTGTATTTCGTGGAGATTTAGAAGTTGGTAAAGATTACACCTTATGCAAAGCTAATGGTGTTACTAAAAAAGTAAGAATTAAAGAATTACACGTATTCGAAGGTTTGGGTAAAATACAGGTAGAAAAAGTACCTTGTGGAGATATCTGTGCAATTACGGGTATTGATGGATTTGAAATTGGTGATACTATTGCAGATCTAGAAAACCCAGAAGCATTGCCAAGAACAGAAATAGACCAACCAACAATGAGTATGTTGTTTACAATTAACAATTCTCCTTTCTTCGGTAAAGAAGGAAAATTTGTTACTTCGCGTCACATTCGTGATCGTCTGTTCAAAGAATTAGAAAAAAACTTAGCATTAAAAGTTGAAACCACTGATAGTGAAGATAAATTTAACGTTTTTGGACGTGGAGTTTTACACTTGTCTGTTTTAATCGAAACAATGCGTAGAGAAGGGTATGAATTACAAGTGGGAAGACCACAGGTAATTATTAAAATGATTGATGGTAAGAAACATGAGCCAATGGAAACATTGTCTATTGATGTTCCTGAAGAAATGGCCTCTAAAGCTATTAATTTAGTATCACTTAGAAAAGGAGATATGTTAATCATGGAACCTAAAGGAGATTTGCAACACTTAGAATTTTCAATTCCTTCTAGAGGTTTGATCGGTCTAAGAAATAGAATTTTAACTGCAACAGCTGGTTCTGCAATTATTAACCACAGATTTAGTGAATATGCTCTTTATAAAGGAGATTTTACTGAAGAAGTAAAAGGGGCTATTATCTCTTCTGCAACGGGTAAAGCAACAGCATATGCATTAAACCGTTTACAAGATAGAGGTCGTTTCTTTATTGATGTAAATCAAGAGATTTATATTGGTCAGGTAATTGGCGAAAACAGTAAATCTGATGAGATGGCTGTAAACTTAATTAAAGGAAAGCAATTGACAAACATGCGTAAATCTGGTACAGATGAAGCTATGAAAATTGCACCAAAAGTAGATTTCTCTTTAGAGGAAAACATGGAATATATTAAGACGGATGAGTACTTAGAAGTAACTCCAGAAAATTTAAGAATGCGTAAAATTGTCTTTAAAGGATAATTTTTAAAAGTATAAATAGTAAAAAAGCTCAAGATTTATTTCTTGAGCTTTTTTTATTTGTCTAAATTCCAACGATATCCAAAAGTAAGCATGGCGCTAGATCCAAAAGAAATATTTGAATCAGTACCAAATGGATTCACTTCTAAAGAAGTAATCCAATACCCGTTTTCTTGAGCTTTGAAAGTAGCTTGTGCATATAAATGAAAAGGAAAAGGTCTAATACCAAACGTAAGGTTGGTATTGTTCATTTTCTTACCAATTCCTATTTTACCTGTTACTAAAGTAGGAAAGGCAAAACCACCTTCGTATTCTAGAATAAAATTATTTTCATTAATTAAGGTTTTCCCCCAAAGTACAGAGGTTCCTGGAAAAGGAAAGTTATCATCACTTATGAAGGCAGCACCAAAATTCCATTCTATAAAAGAATTTTTACTGGTCCATTTAGAGATTTCTTGGGCACTACTCATATGAATAAAAAAGAGAAGTAATACCGTAACTAAAAGTGATTTTTTCATAACAATCTATTATTTAATTTGGGTGAAAATCATAAAATATTTTTCATACACTACTAGTTGTCAGTAAAGAGAAGCAATATAGGTAAAAATAGGCTATAAAAAATAGCCCAGTTGACGCTTTGCTGCGAGCTCGTTGCTTGCCTAAAAGGTTAGAAATGATTCAAGAGATTTATTGCACCTCAAATGGTAGGTATAAAATCGAAACACAACCGGCCATTGTCTGTAATTAATTCAGTTTTTCTTTTGAAGGCGCTGTTTCGATATTCCGACTGATGTTGATTATAGCGTTGCTCTAAAGTAGCGTTAACTTGTATGTATACTGTTAGTTGCATGTTTTAACCAAGAAATTGCGTTAGGACTTTGGTACACAAGCGATTTGCCATCAATAAATTATATACAGCTTAAGTTCGTGTTTTCATAAAAAGATTTAATTTAAGCAATTAATCAGAAAAAATAAATGAGCGGTTTTTCGAAAGGATGCTATGACCAGCAATTAATTTTAGAAGGTGTTGTGTGTCGTCTTTCTTATTTAGCTATATTTTTTCTTTTGTTCAACGCTTTTTGTTTCGTCTGTTTTTATATAATTTCCATTTTCATTAGGCGAATGGATTATGTATGGTCCTCTACTTTTATTTTGCTCTTTTCTGATTTCGAGGAACAGAGTCAAATCTCCATTAAGGAAAGTATGCCCTTTATTCCATTGGAGACGAGTGAATAAATTCAATTTTCCAATTCCCTTTTTCTTTGATAAATGTTGCACTTTCTGTGAATTTTGGGTGAAAGGTTGTATCCGGGTATTCGAACTTACCGAGGGTCATGTATCTTGCTCTTGCAGAGTTACAATCAACCTTTGTATCAAGATTCACCAATTGAAAAGATATTTTATTAACACCGTTAAAAGCCTGTGCTATGCTGTCATTATTCCATATTAATCCATCCTCATAAATAACTAAGTCTTTTGTAGATAGGCTCTCCAATTTTTCAAATTCTCGATCGGACATGGTTTTATAATAATCCCGAAGCGTTTGTTCTACTACTTTAGGATTATCTTTTTCACATTGTTTCGGTGAACATCCTACGATCCATAGGATAGCAAAAATTACTGATACATTTTTCATGTTAAAATCATTTAATTTGTTTATCATGTTTGGTATAAAAATAGTAGCCGATTTACAATCTAAATCTTTCAATATAAGATGAAGTTGTTTCGATACACAACTTTAAAAGCACTTGTTGTCTCGGCTATTATTTTTATACATTATTAGCGGTGCGTTATTCTAACTTTATATTGCATATTGTGCTACTAATATTTGATATATGCTATTAGCTTCATAAAAACCGCTCTATTAAAAAGAATTTGATGTTGCTTAACGCTACTTCCTGAAAGGATGCTTTTTTAAATAACTTAAGTTTCTCCACATCCATTCCAATGGTCCATATTGATAATATTTTAACCAAATTGGGCTTAAAATTAATTGGAAAATCCATATTGCAAATACGATGTATAATAATTCAAAACGTTGGAATGTTCCAAACAGCCCAAATCCTGCACCCGTGAAAATAAACATGGCAAAAACCGAATGCATTACGTAATTGGTTAGTGCCATTTTACCTACAGCAGCAAGACTGTTTTTTAACCATTTTAAAATAGGCAATTTACAAAATAGCATGATTATACCAACGTGACCAATGGCAACAGGGACTCTTCCTAAATCGTATGTAATATATGACTTAGAGATGCTTAAGATTGAAAAATTACTTTCCATAATTGATTGAATCTCATAATAATTTACACTAAGACCTATCAAATAACCCAACAAAGTCATTATACCATAGAATTTATACGATTTTTCAGCTGAAAGAACTTTCCATTTAAAAAGAGCGATACCTAATAACATCATGCTAAGAACATCCCATAATTGGAATCTGTAAGGCATCATTGTATCAGTTTGCTGATTTTTAGGAGCAAGAAACGCTACCACGTCTAAATACCCTTTTCGCATACTAGTATTATATTCTGCAATGCCTTCTGGAGATCTTTTCCATTCCCGCTTTTCCCATTTCATATCGACTCCTTGAAGTTCTTTTGATACTGTTTTGCCTTCTAACTTATAGTTTTTTACAAGTTCTACGTCTTCGACGAATTTTATTTTATTTTTATAATCTGAATAACTCCATAACGCGCCAATTGAAAAGAGTAATAATGCTACAAGTGTTAATTTAATAGGAGGCAACTTTCTAAATGAAAACACTATAAAACCCATTAGAGCATAATCATATAAAATGTCACCTGTCCAAAGCAATAAATACCCGTGTATTAATCCGAAAACCAGTAACCAAAGAAGTCTTCTAAAATAAATGTTTGCAGCATTTATTCCTGCTTTTTTTTCTTCAAGCCTATCTAGAAATATAAACATACCTACTCCAAATAATAGTGAAAAAAGGGCTCGCATAGTGCCTGCAAAAAATAAATCTGTAGTAATCCATGTTGTAAGGTTCCATCCAGTAG
>Ga0307489_10000732_pt1 | contig 20728 bp, 37 predicted proteins | sample SB12metaG_FD_202247 | JGI IMG/M metagenome (GOLD analysis project Ga0307489, IMG submission 202247) | Sea-ice brine microbial communities from Beaufort Sea near Barrow, Alaska, United States - SB 1.2 | ecosystem: Environmental > Aquatic > Marine > Coastal | place: USA: Alaska | collected...
ACCCGCAAATGCAATGTCAACAACCTATGCTGTGCTCTTCGGATGAACGCAGCCTCTTTGGTAAGCGGGGCGATACCAAGAAAACCCTGGGGCGGCGCATTGCCGTTCGTACTGCTAGACATGATATGATTTTGTACCGCTAGAAAAATATTTTGGGACGCTACGGCGGCCCTGTTTCCATTATGTAAAAACCGACCCGCCCAACCATGGCGTAGATGTGGTCCTATAGAGCTGCTTTGTAAAGTCATGCAAATGTTTGAACGTTTCGATGCCAATGCCCACGATCCCGTCGTCCCGCTACCGTCGTCGGCTCATCACACACGGGTACTGCAGGTCAAATCAAACCCGGGTGCCTTTTTGTGCGGGTCAAATCAAACCCGGGTGCCTTTTTCTGCGGGTCAAATCAAATCCTGTGCGTTTTTCTGCGGGTCAAATCAAACCCTGGTGCCTTTTGCTGCGGGTCAAATCAAACCCTGGTGCCATTTTCTGAGCGCAAAAGCATCACTGTCGCTCTTCCAGCTCATCGCGCGAAACGCACGAATCATTCAAAGAAATAGGGAGTTTAAAAAAGGAGCTGCCACTCTATATTGACACCTCCGCGGGCGCTATGGGCAAACAGTCTAAGGAGCGTTGATCACGCGTTGAGCGGCGGGTGCACCAGCACCACCTCCTCCGCATACGCCGCGCTGACTCCGCTGACCAGGGGCTTACACTCGTCCACTTCTCAGCTCAACCTGAGCCGTTTCTGACACCTAAGCATCCCCTAATATCCCCTAATCCCCCTGATGCCCCCTTACACCTCATAAACACCCCCTAAAAAACCTCTGAATGCACCCCTATCCCACAGAATGCGCTTGAGTTGAGCCGAAAAGTGGAGGAGTGTAAGCCCCTGCCGCTGACCACGCCGTCCGCGCCGCTGACCACCGGCGGCGGCGCCGCACAGCTGGCGCCGCACGTGTACACCGCCGTGTGCCAGGGTCCACCACCACACTCATGTGCCGCATCACGTGCTTGTTGACCACCGAACATCGCACACAGGCATTTAGTCAGACACACCCCGCCGCCGCCGCCGCCGCACATAGTCAGACACACTGCCGCCGCAGCCACCCCATTGAGTCAGACACCACCACCACATGTAGGGTTCAGGGTTTAGGGTTTAGGGTTTAGGGCTTAGGGTTTACATCCCACCCCACCATGCCCCCGTAGTCCAGCGCGCTGTGCAACTCGTTGTCCTGCTGCAGATGCGCGATCAGCTGCGGCAGCACCGCGGGTCAAGGCCCGGTATCAAAGAGAGGCATTCGGTCAAATTACCATGGTGAGTGGTGTCAAATTACCATGTTGAGTGGTGCTGCGTTTGATGACTTGACCATACCGAGATGGATGATACCGGGCCATAGGCACGGACACAGGGGGGGTACAGCGGTACACTACGAGCAAACAGTCAGGGGCCTTGCCTGGAACTCGAATCGGCGCGGCGCTCCACATCTGGGACACGGCGGCACCGACCGTTCATCTTCCTCGGGCGCGTGGCTGACGGAGGGCCACAGCGGCTTGGCGCCCTCATCGAAGCAGTACCGCACCATAGGGTCTGACCAACTGATGTCACGCATCGTTGAGTGGTTTCAAGTGAGGTGTCCGGGACAAAAAGGCTCAAGTGTAGGTGAGAAGGGAAGGACGAGGAGGCATGTGACTAAGCAACAGTAAGCCAGTGAAGGACCTCTATGGCTCCATGCAGTGAGTTCAAGTGCCCATTAGGGGGATCAGGTGCCCATAGCAGGGGGGACAGGTGCCCAATCTAGGGGGGCAAGTGCCTATTATAGAGGGGTCAGCTGCCCATTAAAGGCCGGCCCTGCCGCACCACCTGCTCAGGGTCGGACCGCTTGAGCCGCAGGTGGAACGCCGCCAGCTGCACCGAGTTTCTATCCTGCATCCAGGGGCTTACACTCGTCCACTTCTCAGCTCACCCTAAGCCGTTTTGGTCACACCTCCCTGTGTCCCCCTGTCTAATGGACTGGGGGAAATTCATGCACCCAACGTGTCGAACAAAATGTGCTTACGTTGAGCCGAAAACTGGACGAGTGTAAGCCCCTGCCTGCATCTGCTCCAGCTCGTTCAAGTCACTCGTTGTAGCGGCGCAAATTGAAATTCAAAGCAACAGTTGAAAGCAGTGCGTCATAATTCAGTTTCAAGCGCTGAAACCATAGGCGCTTTCAACACGGGATTTGATACAGTCAACCTGCACCGCCATACCTCGTCGACACGTCCGCGCCCTTGCCGCGCAGCTCCTCCGGCAGCTTGTTGTCGGCCGTGGACATGGAGTTGGCGGTGGCGGCGGCGGCCTCCCGCCGGCTGGTATCGTCGTTCCTCCCGTCCCCCTCCTTCCCCCCCTTCGCCACCTTTTAGGGCCTGGCAGATGTCGCTCGCCACGTCATAGGATGCCATTTAATTCAGGAAATGAGGGTCCAAATGCGACACAATGACGAGGCAGGATGCCACTTAATTCAAGAAACGAGGGTCCAAATGCGACACATTGACGAGGCAGGATGCCATGTAATTCCAGAAACGAGGGTCCAAATGCGACACGATGACGAGGCAGGGAATATGTGGCAGGCCCGACCACCTTGACGTCGTCTTCCACAAACTCCTCGGGCTCCACCACCAACTCGTACTCGGGGAAGGTGTTGGGCTTGTTGATCACCGCGGAGATGTCCTGCGGCCGCTCCGCCCACCTATCGCCAGGGGCTTACACTCGTCCACTTTTCGGCTCCACTCAAGCGTTTTCTATTAGATAGAGGGCGCGTTTAGGGGGTGTTCAGGGGCTGTTTAAGGGGTGTTTATGAGTATGAGGGGATGTCTAGGGTGTATTCTGTGCCAGAAAGGGCTCAAGTTGAGCTGAAAAGTGGACGAGTGTAAGCCCCTGCCTGTCGCCGCGCGCGTCGTACGCCGTCTGCTGTTCGTCGCTCAGCTCCTGCAGCAGCCCCCCGCGCTCCGCCGGCTCGTCGGGGTAGAACGCGTTGTCGCGCGGCAGCTGGCTGCGGAACACGCGCACCGCACCCGCCACACAGGGTCCGGTGTAGGGTTCAGGGTTTAGGGTTTAGGGTTGAGGTTTTAGCACCACCTGCCGTGTTGCTTCAACGACCAGGCCCTTTGAGGTATCGAGTGGTTCACTTGTGGTTTCGAGGTACGAATATGACACTTAAAGACCAGCCCACATTCGAAAATATATGTTAAACTCAAAACGTCTTGGAGTTGAAATGTCCGAAACTATATTTTCGAACGTGGGCTTGTCTTTACATGTCATAAGCTGTAAAGGGAACGGCGTGCGGCCCTGCCGGGCGGTGCAGGTCCCCGCCTTGCAGGGCCAGGTCACTGGTGCTCGCCTCGTTCATACATGATGTGACGTAACTCAACCCACGAGGGGCCGAGGGTCGGCCAAAGCGTTGGATGACATGGCGGCGGGGCGGGCGTCATGTGTCATGTCTCACCCCTGCCGTCGTGCGGGGAGACCAACACAAATAGAGCACGGTGAAACGCGGATGACGTGGCTGACATAGCTGTGGTGTGGTGGATGACGTGGCGAGCACCGGCACAGTATGCCCTGCCGCCGTGCGGGGAGACAAATACAAAGACGGCGCGGTGAAACGCGGACGGCTCGCTGTCGACCGGCGCGTAGATTTGCATTAGGAAGTCCATAGGCTCGCGCGTGTACAGGCATTTCAGCTGCTTCGCCGGCGGCTGGGGTCATACGGATACTGCCACGTGCAACCTGACTGCTTGCTCATAGTGTACCAGTGTACCCCCACACACTCGCAGCAACCTCCTCCCTTCTCCCTGGCGTTGCCACTCGTTCCATTGTCGGCTCAAACCTGAGTGTTTGCTCATCGTGTACCGAAGAGGGGCCACAACGCGGTGTATGATGTGGCGAACTGATATGATATCCACTGGCCCCTACCGTGGGCACGTCTACCGGGTCGAGCCACGCGGGGCGGCCGCCGACCTTGCACGGGAAGAACTGGCGCTGGAGCTCGTCGGATGGGCACGGCTCCACAAAACCAATGTTCCATTCAATGTCGTCCGCCTCAGACTCCTCATCGTCGCTCACCGCGTCCGGGTCTCTCAACTTCGCCCTCGCCTCCTCCTCCGCATCATCATACCCTCCCTCCTCCTCCTCTCCCTCCTCCTCCGCCGCCGCCTCCGCCGCCGCCACCTGACTCCCGTTCATTGCTGCCGAGAACCGCGCTGCCGAGTCCGACGCCTCGGCATCGCTTTCGGCGGCGGCGGCGGCGGCGGCGGCGGCGGGAGGCTCCTCCTCTAGGACAGCCATGTGCTGCGACGCGCACGTACGATGTCGGTCTCGAGGGGCGGCTGGGCAAGAGAGCTGTTACCTGCGTGGTGGTGCCGAAGGAATGAGAGCGCGGCCGCGACCCGCCGCCGCCAAGAGTCAGCCAAGCTGATCAAGAAAAGCTGTGCGACCGACCGGCTGGTCGTGACCGACGGCCGGACACATCAAGCCTCGCAACGCACTCCCTTGTATGATACGGGTACGGCACGGCAGCCAACGGCCATAACGCTCCCGCGCACAATACGGCGCGCAACAGCGCGGCAGTGCTCCGCAGGCTGCGACAGGCTCAGCTGAACCTCGCAGCGTTGAGCGTTGGCTCGGCACATACCAGTACCTAGCGCGCCGTGGATTGTGCAAGGGCGCAAGGGACTGAGCACTTCGCACTAGTAGCAAGCAGATGGCCTCTGCCGGGTCGAAGACGCCCTCGAAAGCCACGCTCGTCGGCGACCTGAACTGGAGCCACGCCGATAACTGTACGCACGCACCACGTCAGGCGTTGGGCTGGCGCACGGTGATCGCCAAGGGCCCGCGCGGAGCAGTTTCGAGCATTGATGTGTTTTTGATGTGTAGGGCTGGCTTTAACCCTGAAGTACAAGGGGGGACGGCGGATGAGTCCACAGAGAACGGGGCGGACGACACGGCGCGATGCAAGCGGCGAAGAATCCAACGGGAAGAGACGGTGGAGGAGGCGGAGAAGCGTATGACGGCGCTCTTCTTGGCGGGCGAATGCGCCTCGTGCTTCCCAGTGCGTTGCCGGCTCGAGCACGGCGCCGCCGGCCAGGAGGTTTACTTCGCGTGGTACCGCGGCGAGCGTCCGAACGTGTGGCTGGCATTCCATGTCCCGCCCGCCCTGAGCACCCTGAGGCTCTTCGGCGCGCTTGAGGGTGTGGACCGCGAAAACAAGTTGGACTGCGTGGAACTCAAGCAAACGCGCGCGAAGGTCGACAGAGACATAAACTGCTTCGGCGGGCCGCATGTGTGGCGCCTGGAGGCGGTGACCGGCTTGGGCGAAGGGCGGCCTCGGCGTGATGGAGGTGGAGGTGTGGGGCCACAGCCAGCAGAGCCAACAGACCCGGTGTTGTGGGCGATGGGCGGGGACCACCACGACCTGGGCACGCTCTTCACGCTGACGCACCGCCCGAGCGGCCTGGTGGTGGGCCGGGCGCTGTGCTCCTACCACAACAACGAGATGGATGCAGCGGGCCCCGTGTTGGAGCACTTCGAGGTGGCGAAGGAGTGGCGCAGGCACGGCATCGGCGATTGTCTCTTCCGCGCTGTCAAGGCGCACTACGCGATGGTGTTTTCGGGCCGGTACAACGTGCGAGTGCGCACCTGCCACAACACCAACGCTCCCGGCGTCGTCGTGCAGTGCCTCGCCTTGAAGAATAATGGCCAGAAGTGCAGCATCACGTTTTCGCCAAGGTCCCAGAAATCAGAATGCAACGCTCAGACGCTGGGGTGCGGCATACGCTACTGCTTGAGCCACTGGCGTTCCGATGACTACGACAGTGACGAATTAGCCGCATCAGTCATGTGTAATGAACGATAGTAATAATCTGTTGGCGTCATAATGGCTACTGGTTGATGTCGCGTCTAAGCTCGGTTTTTAGGCGGCGGCGGAGTAGAGCTTCACTGTGTATTTTGCGGACGGATGTACGCGTGCGTGTCTGCGGTGAAGGAGCGGATTGCCGTGTAGATGGTTGCAACGCGTGCGTTCGGAATGATGAGTTGCTCCCGTATGGGGAAAGATAGCTCTTGCATCGAAAATTATTTAGCCTCATTTCTCTGTTTTGCCGTAGCGAACGCTGCAGCTGGTTGCATTTTTGAACCAACTCATCGCCAAGAGCCGGGTAGCCGTTTCCTACTGGTAATTAAGAGGGCAGCGCTCTACGTGTGTATTCGGTGTGTGTGCGTGACGTTGGTCTTGGCATGTTGCGGGGTACTCGGGGCAGCCGTGCTCCCGCGCCCACTGCAGCAGCTCCGTGTACCCGCCCGCAGCGGCTGCTTCGCACGTTCAGCTGGTCACAGAGGCAGTCGTGCCCCCGCGCCCAATGCAGGATATCCAAGTGACCGCTGTCAGCGGCGAGGCACAGGTCATCTCATCCCATGGGCAGTCGTGCTCTTGCGCCCACTTCAGCGAGCCTCAAGCTGCCCGCCCAGAGCGGCAAAGGGCCGAAGGTACAGTTTGTGCCATCCCACGGGCAGTCATGCTCTCGCGCTCACCAGCACTTCCAGCTGCCCAGACCGAGCGGCGAAGCACATGTTCTGCTCGTCCACGGGCAGCCGTACTCCCGCGCCCACTTCAGCGCCTCCAGCTGCCCGCCCCGTGCAGCGTACTGACACCGGTTAGTCCTGTGCTCCCGCGCCCACATCAGCACTCTCAACCTACTCACCACGAGCGGCGAAGGCAAACGTCCATGCATCCAACGGGCAGCTGTGCTCCCGAAGCCACTACAGAACTTCTAGATGCCCGCCCCGAGCGGCGCAGGCAGACACTATCGCACACACGGACAGACGGACAGTCTGGCCGGCGCGGCGCGCGTAGTGACTTTTCTTGATGCGGCATGTCTTATTTATTACAAGTCACATCTTATCACAGCTCATCAGCGTCCCTGTCTAAGCCTCTCTGTCTCTCTCTGACACCCTTTCTGTCTCAACGAAGGTGTGATCACACGCGCCCGTCGTTGTTGGAGCTGCGGGCGGTGCTCGAGGTACCGGCGGCGCCCCCGCTGCCGCCTCCGGGCAGCCGGCTCATCATCGCGTCGAACTTCTGCAGGCGGCTCACGGCGCGCCGGCTCCTCCGCAACCTCACCAACAGCAACCAGCATACCAAGCCGCCGAGGCACACGCCGGTGTACAACACCCCCGCGGGCAGCCAGCGCTGCTCCGGCTCCGGTGCCGAGACAGCGGACACCGGCGCCGCCCCCACTGCGTCGCTCGCGATGTGTTCGTAGTCCTTTTGCGGCGAGCCGCCGTTTGGGAATACCGCGGGCTCCGCCACCGCCACCTCCCCCGTCTCCGCCGCCGCCCCCGACACCGCCACCTTGGGAAAAGCCTCCGCCGCCACCACCCAGGGCCCCGCCCCTGTCGGGCTCTCGTCATCCACCGCCACCCCCACCGCCGCCGCCGCCGCCACCGCCGCCGCCGCCCCCTCCACCGCCGCCGCCCCCGCCACCTGCGCCGCCTCTGCCACCTCGGCCGCCGCGTCCTCCACCGCGGCCGCCGCCGCGTCCACTGCGGTCGACTCCTCCGCCGCTACCGCCATCGCCGCGTCCTCCGCCGCTGTCGCCGCTGCCGCCGCTGCTTTCTTCGCCGACGCCACAGCCACCGCCGCTGCAGCCTCCGCCTCTGCTTCTGCCGCCGCTGCCGCCTCCGCCAGCCCCCCTCCCTCCACCGCCTCCCCAGCTCCCAGCCTCGTCAGCGCGAAGTCAAGCTCCGCGCCGCCCGCAGCCGTAACCTCCGCCGTCAAAGTCTGGCTGCGGAACCCAGGCGCGGAGGCGGTTACCCGAACCGTCCCCACCTCGGCGGGCCGCGCGTAGTACCCAAGCGCCGACGCCGTAAAGTGCATGCCCACCCCTTCCACGGCCATCACCGCGCCCGGCACCGGCACCGGCGAACTCCCGCCGTCGCTCTTTGCGGCGACATGAACGAACCCGCGCAAGCTCCTAAGGCATGCCGCGTCCGCCGCCGCCAGTATCGCGCCGCGGTGCTCGTGCCACAACCGCCGCAGCTGACTCTCCGGCGGCCACTTGTCGTCGTTGACCTCCACCGTGATGTCCATCGTCCCGGTCATGATGTAGTGCCAGTCCTGCATGCCCCCTCAGAGTACGGCCAGGCTTTCATTACCCGCCCCGTCATCCAACGCGTTTTCAATCTCGTTCCACGAGTTAAATCAGTGTCGGTGTGACATGTCACACCTATCTACTCGGAATCGAGGGTCTATTTACTGAAGGATCACGACCCGGTCGGACTGTCGGCGAGTCGGTCGGTGGGATTATTGTGGTAGGCAGTTCTGATTGGTCGAACGGGATTCGGTACCATATCATCGATACCAGACCCGACACTGAGTTCAAATAGCATCCTTCAACGTGGCGAGCAAGATCTGCGAGGCCCTACCCCAGAGCGGGTACCAGTGCGCGCCGTTGGTGATGCCCTCCTTGAAGTGGCGGCTGCGGTGCATGGTCGGGTGCGCGGCGGCGTACGCGCGGCACAGCCGCTGGTACGCGCCGTCGTCGGGCGCCGTGCCATAGTGCCGCAACTCGAATTTGCGTTTGATCATTCGACTTGCAATAAACACGGACGTCATTACTGGTAAGTCGCGATTGAAAGCAGAACTTGAAAGCAGTTCATAATAGTTCAGTTTACAGCGCTACTGAAGATTACAGCGCTGAAACCAGGCGCTCTCAACACAGGTTTCAACACAGGTTTCAACACGAGTTTCAACACGGGTTTCGCCCAGTTTTAAGTTGCAGCACCCCACCCTGGCGTAGCGCGTCTTGGAGTCGGGGGTGCCGTCCCACGGGTAGTTGGCCACCAGGGCGCCCTCGTTGTACCGGCGCAAGATAGATTTGAAAGCAAAAAATGATAGCGGTTTACCAAATTTCAGTTTTTAAGAGCTTAATTTTAGGCGCTTTCAACGCGGGTTTGATAGGGTCGACCTGCACCGGCCTACCTCGTGGAAGTTCATGGCCGCGGTCAGGTTGAGGGTGCGCGACCACCGCATCATGGCCGCCGTCTCAGTGCAGGGCCACAAAGGATATGCGGTATGCGTGCCACGTCACATCATGTCATTCAAATGGATGGACAGGAGTTTCATAAGTGAATGACGTGGAGAACATAAGATGTCAATCCCTACGTGGTGGATGACGCGGTAAGCACAGGTACACTATATATCTGACCCTATGTGGTGGATGACGCGGCGGTGGATGACGCGGCGAGCACCGGTACACTGTGTATATGACCCTAAGTGGTGAATGACGCGGCGAGGACCGGTACACTATGTATCTGACCCTACCTCGGGCTGGCGGCGCTCGAAGTTGTCCGGCATGCCCGGGTGGCGGAACTGGTCGGGGTAGTCGCGGTTCAGATCGGCGTTGACCGTGTTGCCCCGCCGCCTGCGCTTGAACCCATCGGGTAGAGAATACAGCGCATAGTGTACCGGTACACGTATCAGCAGGGAGCGCACATTAGACATTAGCACGAGGTAAGAACAAAGAACATCACACACAGGCATTCAGTCACTTACATCTACAACGTCTTATCTCGTAGCGTCACAAACACAAACACACGTCGGTAGCAGCACGAGGTCAAATGACCTGCCACACCGTCGGGGTTCACAGTGGGCAGCAGGAACAGCCGCGCGCCGCGCACTAGCGCCGCCGCCGTGGCCGCGTGCGGGCCGTCGCCCTCATCCATCCACGCCTCTCCGTTCGACTTCGCACCACTCCGCTGATGCGCCACGCATAAGAGCCGCGCTAAGCGTAAGATGAACTCGCGCCCCACGGGCTCGTCGCCGTGCATGTTTCCGATGAACGCAAAGCCCGGCTTCGCCTGTTCCTTGCCCGGCTCCAACGAGATCTCAAACACGGGGATGTCTTCCCCATCCGCGCTCGTGCCGATTGAGCCGAGCGTGGAGATGCCGGCGCAGTCCCCGGCGTGGAGTTCTCTGAAGGCGACGGCGAGCTCCGCGTTGGAGCGGTACCGCCACTCGTCCCACCGCGTGCCGGCCTCTACGAGCAGCGCGCGGCGGATCGGAATGCTGTGGCTGCTTCGCAGCGCTGTGGCGGGTTCCAACGCGGGCGCCACGGCAGGCGCCGCGGCGGCGACGGCCACCCCGTACCGAAGGGTCTTAACTCGTTCCCGTGGATGCTTATTCGTAGTTTAAGCATCTTCGAGGTATTACGTGGATGAGGCTGTTGTCGGGGCTCGGACCGCGGCCACTACCGGGGCACCCTCTCGGTGGTAGACAGAGTACCGCACTGCCCCGGCGCCGATGCGTCCCCATCCCTGCCCCGACGGCATCTTCGGGGTAGCAGGAGGGATAACTTGAAAGGTTTCGTCAAGGTCAAACCGCAGCCTGACAGCTGAGGTGGCTTATACGCTGAGCTGCAAAAGGGAGTCGTGATGAGCCCTGCCATGGCGCACACGCAGGGCCTGCACTTGCGGCGGCGTGAGGTCGGCGCGCACGTGGGTGCCGTTGAAGGTCTCGCCGTGCGTGCGCAGCGCCCGCCCGTCGCTCAGCAGCGCGGCGTCGCGCTCGACCTCCCACAGCCGTTCCCACGATCCCACCTGCGGCAGTGCGTGCACGGGTACCGGGGGCGCGCGTCAGTCACAACAGCCCAACAGCGTCACACCAGCGTGGCATCAGCTGTTACAGCTGTCACAACAGCGTGCAGCCAGCGCCGTACAGGAGTTGGGAGCTCGAGCCGGCCCCTGCCCACGACCCACAGCGTGGCCCTCAAAACTTCAACTTCCACAAAATCGCGTTTTGGCTAACAGGGGTCAGCGCCACGCCCCGAAACGTCGCCGTGGCAGCGTAGAAGCCTCCCGCAGCCACCACGTGGCCTATGCCGCTTTCACAACAGCGTCAAGCCAGCGGTGGTGTCACAGCATTCATAACAGCGTCAAGCCGTTGGCCGTTGGTTTCCTCGGGCCTGCAACTATTGGCGTTCCTCGCTTTTTTTGTGCTCTCACCTGAAGCTCGAAGTGTTGGAGCGACGAGCCCGCCTCCGCGCCGCCGGCGAGCAGCAGCACGACGGCGCATATTGCCGCGGCGGTCACGGCGATCGCGTGCCGTGTCGTCGCCATCTCGGCTGAGCGCGTAACGGGGACGCCAACAGTTTGACACAAGACATCAAGACAGGCGCGTGCGGCGTGGTTGACAAAGGTTGACAACGACAGCGCCGGGTGGGTTTCACGAGAATGAGAGGAAAGGTCAAAAGTGTTATCGGATTCTGACAACCCCTCTTTCAGCCTCGAGAGGGGTACGAAAATCTCGCGAGGCAAATGACAGCTCTAGCAACGCGCTACAATTGCAGACCGCGCCGCCGCGCACGGGCCGCGTTGCTCTCTTGGAACTGCGTTCAGACGCCATCGTGTAGCGGTCCCTGAGGCGCGTACAACCGCGCCGCCGCCGGTACCTTCGATATGGCCCCTCCGTGCAGCCCGCAGGTTGGGATGGGCGGGGGTCCTGGAAGTACCCCGGCAGCGGGGCCGGGGAAATGGGGGAACGGCAACAACGAGAACGTGGCGCCCACGCCGACGGCCAAGGCGCATGGCGGTGGCGGCGTTACGCCCGGCACCAAGACCTACGACCCCGAGAGCACGAACAAGGTGGGGCGGCGGCGACGGCGCGATACTCCCACACTCAGCGCGTTTGTTTGGGGGTGCACAGCCATTATTCTTTTTTGGGTTCAGGGAAAGGTCACGAGTCTCGTGTCGTGGTTTACCGAGCTGCTCATCTTGCGTCAAGTTGGCCTCCGCTCGCCGCGCTTATGCAGCGCGAAGAACCTTGCTAATCGACGCGCTGCTCAAGGTTCGCTTGTCACGCCAAGCGCCGAGAACCTCCAGCTTTATCGAACTACTCAATCTTACGTCGTCAGTTTGAACGACCCTTGCCACGGCGCGTGGAGCAAATGAGGCAGCGCGTGCGGGGCCTATCAACGCCCATGCGCCCCCCGCCGGAGCCCGAAGCCGGCGCTCCCATCCCCGCCACCGCCGCGACCGTAAACGCGAGCGTGGACGTCAACGGGAACGCGGCACCCACAGCTGGCAATGGCAGCCACGTGACGTTCGCCCCCGGCGTGGGCGGCACGCCGGCGCCCACACCCACCAACCGCGTCAGCTACACGCAGAACGCCCCCAGCACCGGCGGCGGCAAGCGGCGTGTCAGCACCGAAAGCCTCCTCAGTAGGGCCCGCCAGATGTCGCCCGCCACATCATCGACACGCGTGTTCGTCAAACCCTCGTTTCTCGAGCGAACTGGCATCCTACTCGTATGACGTGGCGAGCAAAAGCAACGTCTGCCAGGCCAACTTCCCGCCACGTCACCGACACGCTTTTTGAACCCTCGTTTATTGGGCTTACGGCATCCTATGACGTGGCGAGCACGAGCGATGTCTGCGGGGCCCTGCTCCTGGGCGAGTACCTGCGGACGACCGGCAACACGCCGCCGGCCGTGAGCCGCGAGCGCGAGCGCCGCGTCGCCGCGCTGCGCGAGAACATGAACTCCGCGCAGCTCTGGTGCGAGTTCCTCGAGGCGGAGGGGGAGCTGGACGATCCGAACGAGACCCGCGCGGTGAACACCCGCAACGGCGTGGGCCTCCACCGCCTGTACGGCAGGGGCTCACACTCGTCCACTATTCGGCTCAACGTGAGCACATTTTGTAGGATACGTTGGGTGAATGAACTTCCCCCAGTCTATTAGACAGGGGGACAAGGAGAGGTGTGACCAACACGGCTTAGGTTGAGCTGAAAAGTGGACGAGTGTAAGCCCCTGCTGTACGAGCACGCCACGCGCCGCCTCCCGCAGGTATCGCGCAACGCGCCGTTCGAGACCCAGGCAGGGGCTGACACTCGTCCACTTTTCGGCTCAACGTAAGCACATTTTGTGAGATACGTCGGGTGCATATTTCCCCCCAGTCTATTAGACAGGGGGACACAGGGAGGTGTGACCAAAACGGCTTAGGTCGAGCTGGGATGTGGACGAGTGTAAGCCCCTGGACCCAGGCTTACTACCTGCGGCTCTTCCTGGGTCTGGCGAACCGGCAGATGCTGAACAACGTGGATGACGCGGTCACCACGTTCAAGTACCTCAAGTCCGAGGGCTTCTGGTAGGGCCTGCCACACATCGCCCGCCACGTCAACCAACGTATTTCGAAGCATTGCTTTTTTGGGTTAACAGGCATCCTACGACGTGGCGAGAGATATCTATGACAACGTGCGTGAAACCACTTAGACACTTAGAGAGACTTAGTTCTCAGTCGTCCCGCTCGACCAATCACAACGCTCTATTTGGACGACTTAGTGCTACTTGTTGCTAAGTGTCTAAGTGGTTTGACGCACTTTGTCACACCAGGCCCTGGTTTCCGGTCGCTGCACGCTCACTTCTGGATGGAGTGGGCGTCGTTCGGGTACAGCTACAAGGCAGGGCGGTGCAGGTTCACCCTATCAAACCCACGTTGAAAGCGCCTGGAATTAAGCTCTTAAAACTGAAATATGACAAGCCCGTTTCACGTTTTGCTTTCAATCTCAACTTGCGCCGCTACAACAAGGGCGAGGAGAAGGCGCTCAAGATCCTGACCAAGGTGAGGACCAGTCAGCAATGCTCTCCACGTCACAGGGTGTTATTCGACTCAATGCGCGAGGGTCTAAAACACCGTGGATGACATGGCAAGCACCGGTACAACATGCGGTGGACGACGCGGCGAGCACGGATACACTACGTGGTGAATGACGTGGCGAGCACCGGTACACTATGTGATGGATGATGTGGTGAGGAACCGTACACTATGCAGTGGATGACGTGGCGAGATCTTACTGGTCCCTGGACGAAGGGGATTGCGGCGGGCGCGACGCCAATGTACATGATGGAGGAGCTCAAGACTGAGATCGAGGTAAGGCCTTAGGGTTTAGAGTTTAGGGTTTAGGATTTAGGATGACAGACGTTGCCCGCCACGTCATCCACACGCATTATGAACCTTCGTTTTCATTCAGTCAAGTGACATCCTACGACATGGCGAGCAGCATCTGCCAAGCCCACTGCTCGCCACAACATCCACCGCAGTTTCATTCTCGTTTGAACCCTCGTTTTTTTGGTTTTTTGCATGTTATGACGTGGCGAGCAATGTCTGACAGGCCCTGGATTGAGGAGGGCCGGTTTCAGCCGGCCAGCGGGCTGGCGCGGCGCCTGAGCGACCAGGTAGGGCAATGCAGGTTGTCAGTATCAAAACCCGTGTTGAAAGCGCTTATGGAATCAGCTCTTGAAGCTAGAATATGATGAAGCGCTTCCAAGTTTAGCTTTCAATGTCAGCTTGCGCCGCTGCATCCAGGGGGTGGGGGTCCCGCCGCCGCCGCAGCAGAAGGCGACGGCGCAGCAGCCGACACTAGCGGCTGCGCAGCCCGCCGCTCCGGCTCCGAGGGCGGCGGCAGCGGCGGCGAGCACCCCCTACAGGCCCTCCTCCTCCTCCTCCTCCTCCACCGCCTCAATGACAGGGGCCACGCCCACTCAGCGCCTCCCTCCCCAGCAGCAGCAACACGATCGCGCCCCGCCCCCCCCCGCAGCCACCGCCGCCCCCGCCGCCTCCGCCGCCGCCGCGTATTCCATGGCGGCCGCCGACGACGCCACCGTGGCCGTCCCCAACATGTCCGCCTCCGGTAGGGGGCCAGCCAGATATTGCCCGCCATCATCGACATGCATTTCCAAGCCTCATTCCCTGAGGTTTACGGCATCCTATGACACGGCGAGCAACATCTGCCGGGTCCTAGCCTTCGGTCCGACCGGCTACGCAGCCGCTGGTCCCATGGGCACGGATGAGACAGTGAAGGTCCCGGCGATTTCCGCCAACTCCGTAGCGGGCGGGATCGCGGCGGCGCGCAGCAGGCTGGCGCAGCTGGGCGGCGGCGCGCGGCGCGTCACCCGGGCCGCGGAGGTAAGGCCTGTCAAACAAGGGGGGATATATTTCATTAAAATTTGGGGTATTCAAATTGGAGCTAGCGGTTGGTTGTAAGTAAATTAGGAGCTCTGGAGCCGTTTCTCTCTAACATTGAGAGAGGAGGGCAGCAGCGTTGTGACGCCTGTCAGATGCAGCCCGCCACGTCATCCTCCACATTTCAGACCCTCGTTTCTTAATCCAAATCGCAAATGGCATCACATGACCTGGCAACCAATACCCACCAGGCCCTACCCACAGAACGACGCGGAGAACCGTCCGCCGCCCGCCGCGCCCGCCGCCGCGGCACAGGTTGGGCATGCCATTTATGGCTCGCCACGTCATCGACACATATCTCAACCCTCGTGGTCGTTTCTTGAGTTACATGGCATCCTATGACATTGCGAGCACTATATGCTCGGCCCCGTCATCGACACGTATTTTAACCCTCGTGGTCGTTTTTTTAGCTACATGGCATCCTATGACGTTGCGAGTACTACATGCCCGGCCCTAAGCGGCGGCGGCGGCGGCGCCCGCCGACCGGTACGCGCAGTTCACACTGGAGGATGACGACGACGTCACCATGGGTGTCGTCCAGCAGCAGCCGTACCACATTCCGCCATACCGGCAGCAGCCGCCGCCGCAGCAGGTAGCGCCTTCAGATAACATCTGCCATGTCATCATCCAAAAGATAGACCCTCGTTTATTGAGTTACATGGCATCACATGACATGGCGATCATCATCTCTGAAGCCACTATCTGGAGCAGCAGCAGAGTGCAGCGGTGCACCCAGCGCAGCAGGCGGCGGCGGCGGCGCGGCAGCACCAGCCCGCGGCACCCGCCATCGCGGAGGAGGGATCGCCCACCATGCCCGTGGAGTACGCCGCTGCCCAACGCACCTCATCGCAGCAGCAGCAGCAGCAGGCGGCTGAACAGGCGGCGCAGGCGGCGGCGCACGATCAACAGCAGGTGCGTAACCACCCAACCACCGCAAGGGACCTCACTGACCTCCCCAATCATATGAGCTAAACCACCGCGAAACCACCCAAATTCTCACTGGGCCCTCGCTGAACTGCCCTAGTCTATGAGCTGAACCACCGATACAACCCCAACTGCAGCAGCAGCAGCAGCAGCGACAGGCGGCTGAGCAGGCGTCGCAGGCGGCGGCACAGCAGCAGCAGCAGCAGGCTGTCAGCACCCCGGCTCCCGCTCCAGTTGCGGCCCCGGCTGCCGGCCCCGCCGCCGCCACCGCCGCCACCGCCGCCGCCGCCGCCACCGCCGCCGCCGCCGCCGTCCCAGCTCCCGAACAGGCGGCGGCGGCGGCACCCAAGAAGTCCAAGGTGCGCGAGACGACGGAGATGGTGTACGTGAAGGGCATCAAGTACCTCAAGCTGGAGTGCGTCGGCCAGGGCGGCACATGCAAGGTGTACAAGGTAGGGACTTCACGTTAAACCCTAACCCCTGACACGTCATCCACCACGTCATCCACCACGTCATCCACCACGTCATCCACCACGTCATCTAATACGTCATACACAACGTCATCCACCACGTCATCCACCATGTCGTCCACTACGTGATCCACCACGCCATCCACCACGTGATCAACCACGTCGCTTACCACCACATTCACCACATCATCCACCACGTCATCTACCACCTCATCCACCACGTTTCAGACCCCACGTTCTCGAGTTGCGTGGCTTCCTCTGACGTGGCGAGCACTGTTTCAAGCGGCCCTCGTACAAGGTGCTATGCCCCAAGCGCAAGACCTTCGCCCTCAAGCGCATCAAACTCCAGGGCCGCGAGAAGGAAACCATCGAGGGTAGGCACACTCAATCATGCTTCTTCGCAGTTTTCCAGGGTATCTCAAATGGCGGTCAACGGTGCGCAAATTTGCGACCTTGAGTAAATAGACTGTCAGATTTGCCATACAATCAGTCCCACGAATCTACGAAATTTCGTCGAGACGGGCTCCCACTTTCGTATGGCCAAATCACGAAGTCTGCCAATGCCGATCCCAACACGAATTCCTCGTACGAAAGCTTTCGTATGGGCAAGTCGAATGCGCCCGATCCCTGCGCGAATTGCCCATACGATCGCAAAGTGGGAGCCGTCTCGACGAAATTTCGTAGATGCGAGGGACTGACAATGGTACAAGATGGCGATTCGACCGTCTGTTTCTCAAGAATTGGCTACCGCCATGTGAGGTAGAGTACCCTGGAAAACTGCGAAGTGCCAGCCTTTGTTTTATTTATACCATCGGCTGATAAATTACATTTCATCCTATGACGAGGCGAAAATCTTTGACATGCCCGTTGACCCTAATCGCGGGATTCATGGATGAGATTCGGCTGCTGGAGGGGCTGCGAGGGCGGGACAACATCATCCAGCTGGTGGACGCCGAGGTCTGCAAGGCCGAGGGCCTCATCTACGTGGTCGGGCCACATCACTAATGCTAATTATACTTGTCGCCCCTAAACTAGCCTACTGAGCACGAGCCCCCAAACTAGCTTAAGCTAGCGTAGTTTAAATCCCCCTATTTTACCAACCTGCTTGACCACTGTAGTCCCCAATACTAACCCATTAACCACTACCCCCTGTTCTAGCTGATACCAGCTTAGTTTAAGCCCCCACATCGCCAGCACTAACTTAGTTCGACAAGCAATAACATAGTTCGCCACGTCACACACCACATATTTGTTGAGGCCATCCTATGAAGCTTAACGCCATCCAATAAAGCTTTACGCCATCCTATGAATTTTTGACGCCATCCTACTTTGACGCAATCCTATGAATCTTGACGCCATCCCATGAATCATGACGCCATCCTATGAATCTTGAGGCCATCCTATGAATCTTGACGCCATCCTATGAATCTTGACACCATCCTATGAATATTGACGCCATCCTATGACGTGGCGAGCGTTATTGTGCTGGCCCTAATACGTGGTGCTGGAGTACGGGGAGATCGACCTGGCGCGGCTGCTGTCCAAGCGTGAGAAGCAGCGCGTGGCGGCGGATAAGGCCAAGGTAGGCCGGTGCAGGTTGACCCTATCAAACCCATGTTGAAACCGCCTGGAATCAAGCGCTTGAAACTATAGTACGATAAACTGCTTTCAATTTTTGCTTTCAAAATCAACTTGCGCCGCTACAGCAAGGTGGCGGCGGGGGGCAAGGCCAAGCCGGCGGGCGCCAACCGCATCGACGACAACTTCCTGCGGCTCTACTTCGAGCAGATGGTGGAGGCGGTCGGCACCATCCATGAGCAGAAGATCGTGCACTCGGTAGGCCGGTGCAGGTTGACCCTAGAATTAAGCTCTTAAAACTGAAATATGGATGAATCGCTCTCAATTTTGCTTCAATTTTGCTTCAATTTCGCTTTCAATTTTAAGTTGCGCCGCTACAAGTCGGACCTGAAGCCCGCTAACTTCATGTTCGTGGAGGGTGCGCTCAAGCTCATCGACTTCGGCATCGCCAAGCAGGTACGGCCGCAACCCCCGACACTATGGCACTCACCACGCTCTCATTTCACCAAAGAGATGGTCCCGGTATCGTCATCGCATCCACGTTAGTACGGTCCCGGTCAGATCACCTGACACGATGGCACTCATCGTGGTCGTCTTACTACGCGGCCCACGAACCCGCTGTATAAGAAAATTTGCCTCTGAGTGGTGAGTTCTGAAGACACAGTGTAACGCAAAACTGCCGTCCAGCCCTCCGACCGGCCGACACCGTCTAATCAGCGTAATTGCCAACCAGAGTCCGACAATCCTATTTCTTATACAGCGGGTCCGTGGGCCGCGTAGTACCAATCCACTCCGTTGCCATATGGTCCGTCTGTATTGCATGTCTTACGATCCACGGCAGGCTAACGATGCAATGTTGATGCGGCGGGCCCGGTGCGGAGGACACCAGCAAGTCGGACACCACCAACATCGTGCGGGACCACCAGGTGGGCACCGTGAACTACATGTCACCGGAGGCCATCCTCAACGGCCAGGCCTCCGCGCTGGGCGGACCCATGAAGGTCGGCCGGGTAGGGCCCGCCACACATTGCTATACTTGTCGCTCCTAAACTAGCCTACTAAGCAAAAGCCCCTAAACTAGCTTAGATTAGCCTAGTTTAAACCCCCTATTTTACTAACCCACTGTAGTCCCCAATACTGACCCACTAACCCGCTGACCACTAGCCCCTAAACTAGCTCATATCAGCTTATTCAACCCGACCCGTCGCCAGCACTAACTTAGTTCTACAAGCATAGCCACATTGGTCGCCACGTCACAAGATGTCATGCAACTCACGAAACGGGTGCTCGTAAAGCGTGTCAATGACGCGGCGAGCAACATCTGGCAGGCCCTATGCGCGGGCGTCGGACATCTGGTCGCTTGGGTGCATTCTGTACCAGATGGTGTATGGGCAAACACCCTTCGCGCACATCACGGGCAGGGACTAACACCACGTCCCCTTCTCACTTCAGCTCAAGCCGTTAAGTCCCTGCAACCACTCAACTTTGACAAAGTGCGTCAAACCACTTAGCGACTTGGTAACTTTGAGTGCTAAGTCGTCCAAATGGACAGTGCTGATAGGCCGAGCGGGACGACTTAGCACGCTAAGTCACTAAGTCACTAAATGGTTTGACGCACTTTGTCATACCACACTTAGTTTTGTCTTTCGAAGATGCTGCAGTTGAGCTGAAAAGGTGACACGTGTGCGACCCTGATGGTCGGGATGATACCTAAGCTGCACGCGATCACGGACCCCAAGCACGTGATACCCCTGCCGCCCGTGGCCAACCCGCACCTCATCGACCTCATCGGCGCCTGCCTGGTAGGCCGGTGCAGGTTGGCCCTATCAAACCCACTTTGAAAGCGCCTGGAATTAAGCGCTTGAGACTAGGGCAAGAGGAAACGCTTTCAAAACTTTGCTTTCAACTTCAACTTGCGCCGCTACAACCTGGAGCGGCGCCCGCACCAGCGCATCACCATCGAGGTGAGCCAGTGCATGTTGACCCTATCAAACTCACCTTGAAAGCGCCTGGAACTAAGCGCTTGAAACTGAAAGATGAGGAAAGCTTTCAAATTTGGGTTTCAAAATTAACTTGCGCCGCTACATCGAGGGCATCCTTCGGCACCCGTTCCTGCGCCCGGCCACGGCGGCGGCCACGCCCGGCAAGGTAGGGCGGTGCAGGTTGACCCTAACAAACCCACGTGAAAGCGCCTGGAACTTAGCGCTTGATGGCTTGAAGCTACAATACGATGAACAGCTTTCACATTTTGCTTTCAAATTCAACTTGCTTCGCTACAGCAAGGCGGCGCAGGAGCCGGCCAGCCCCGCGGCCTCGGGCCTGACCGCCACGCAGCTGACCAACCTCCTGGAGCAGATCCAGAAGCACGGCGCCAACGTGGACGTGGGCGCCGTCACGCAGGAGGTCTTCCGCCAGATCGCCACGGGTAGGGTCCAGGGGCTTACACTCGTCCACTAGAGCTCCATTCAGCTCAACGTAAGCACATTTTGTGGGATACGTTGGGCGCACGACATTCCCCAAGTCTATTAGACAGGGGGACACGGGGAGGTGTGACCAAAACGGCTTAGGTTGAGCTAAAAAGTGGACGAGTGTAAGCCCCTGGTAGGGCCGGAGTTTCACCATTGGATGGGGACATGTTTGGCTCTGAAAGCCGATGAAGGTGTCAAGACGAGTAACCCGGTGCTCACTACGTCATCCAAGTGTTTCTG
>Ga0307489_10000733_pt1 | contig 20721 bp, 17 predicted proteins | sample SB12metaG_FD_202247 | JGI IMG/M metagenome (GOLD analysis project Ga0307489, IMG submission 202247) | Sea-ice brine microbial communities from Beaufort Sea near Barrow, Alaska, United States - SB 1.2 | ecosystem: Environmental > Aquatic > Marine > Coastal | place: USA: Alaska | collected...
ATCTAGTGTTAGTTGGACAATTAAGAAAATTTGAAATCTGGAGCGAAGCTGCATGGCAAGCTCAAATGCAGCAAGATATTAATACCATTGCACCAAGTGAGGTTGAACTACCCGAGCGCTTGCTTGATTTGCAGTTATAGCAATAAATAAAACGATAAATATATGACAATAGAAACACCAAAAGAGAATGCACACATTTCAGTATTACTTGACGAAGCTATTGATGGCTTGGCGATAAATCCTGATGGCTGTTACATCGACTGTACTTTTGGTCGTGGCGGGCACTCAGCACTTATTTTGTCGAAGTTATCTGAAAAAGGCCGGTTAATTGCTATTGATAGAGATCCTACTGCGGTTGTTGCCGCTGAAAAATTTAAGGATGATGTCCGTTTTACTATTGAGCATCAAGGCTTTGCTGAATTAGAAAGTATTGTTGAGAGTCATCAATTAATAGAAAAGATTGATGGTGTACTTCTTGATTTAGGTGTTTCGTCACCGCAACTTGACGAAGCTGAGCGTGGTTTTAGTTTTATGAAGGACGGACCTCTAGATATGCGAATGGACACTTCAAGAGGCCAAACCGCTGCGCACTGGTTAGCGGTTGCTGATGTTGAAGATATAACTTGGGTACTAAGAACCTTTGGTGAAGAGAAGCATGCCTGGAGAATTGCCAACGCTATTGTAGATACACGAGATGAATTTCCACTGACACGAACGGGTGAGCTTGCTAAATTAATTAAGACAACAGCGCCACAAAGAGAAATTAAAAAACACCCTGCAACAAGAAGCTTTCAAGCTATCCGTATCTATATCAATAGCGAGCTTGAACAAATAGAGAAAGTATTAAACGCTTCATTAACTATATTAGCCGAAGAAGGACGCTTAGTGGTTATTAGTTTTCACTCACTTGAAGACCGACTAGTGAAGCAATTTATGAAAAAGCATTCACAAGGTAAAAAAGTACCCCGTGGTTTACCTATTACGGAAGAAGAATTACAAAAAGGTAAAAAATTGGCTTTGGTGGGTCGTAGATTAAAACCAACGGTTAATGAAGTTGAAGCTAATGTTCGTTCTCGAAGCTCTGTTTTACGCATAGCTCAACGTTTACCTAGATAAAGTGTTGACTGTTTGTTATGTCAACAGATAAAACAAATTTAGCCATTGATATTTGGTATGACCTTCAACGACATTTATTAACCTTCAGTGTCATGGTTTTAGTGGTTGTTTCAGCATTTTCAGTGATTTATCTTACTCACCTAAATCGACAGAGTACCAGCGGTTTAGAGGTTTTATTATCAGAGCAAGATGAGTTAGATATTGAATGGCGTAACTTATTATTAGAGCAAAATAGTTTAGCGGAGCATAGCGCCATTGAGAGCAAAGCAAAAAAATTATTAAAAATGAAAAGACCAACAGTGAAAACTGAAGTGATTGTTTCACTGCCTTAACATTAAGATAAGAGCAAAACTAAAGAGTATAATGAGCGATAAATTAGCAAAACAAACAGGCAAGGCAACATTAGCCAAAAATAAGCCAACAACATCAGCATGGCGTTTTTACGTGGTGATGGCTGTTATTGTTTTAATTTATACTGCTTTGCTTGCTCGCACTGCTTATATTCAAGTTGTTGAACCTGGAATGTTGAAAAGACAAGGCGACATGCGTTCAATTCGTACATTGGCTAACACAGTGCAGCGCGGCAATATTCTTGATAGAAACGGGCATGAATTAGCTATAAGTGTACCCGTAGAAACTGTGTGGGCAGATCCTAAAATCATTATGAAAAATAATGCCCTTGCAATGGTTGACCATTGGCAAGCATTGGCTGATGTTTTAGGTCAAGATGTTAACAAAATCACTAACCGTGTTGTGCGCAATCCTGCTAAACGCTTTGTTTATATAGAGCGTCAAGTTTCTCCAGTAATGGCAAACTATATTCGTAAGTTAAATATCCCTGGTATTCATTTACGTAAAGAGTCTAAGCGTTTTTATCCAACAGGAGAAATTAGCGCTCATGTAGTTGGATTTACTGATGTCGATGATAAAGGCATAGAAGGCATTGAACGTTTATATAACCAGTTACTAACAGGTACTGATGGTAACAAAAAATATCGTAAAGATGCCAAAGGCAGAAAAATTGAGATTATTTCAGAAGAAAAAGCACAGGAGCCGAAAAACCTCACTTTAAGTATTGACCAACGGATTCAAGCGCTAGCATATCGGGAACTAAAAGGTGCTGTGCAAGCATTCAAAGCAACATCAGGTTCCGTTGTTGTCACGAATATTCATACGGGTGAAATTCTTGCTTTAGTTAATAGCCCATCTTATAACCCCAATAATCGACAAAACACAGCGATACATCGTTTTCGTAATAGGGCAATAACCGATGTTTACGAACCTGGCTCTACCTTGAAGCCATTAACAGTGTTAACTGCATTAGAGTTTGGCTCAGCTAACCTCGGAACTATTATTAATACCAACCCAGGTTGGATGCGATTAGGTGGCAGAAGAGTGAGTGACCTTATTAATCGCGGTAAAATTAGTCTCGAAGATATTCTTGTGTACTCCTCTAATATGGGCACAGCACAACTCGCTTTGTCGGTCCCTAAAGAATTTTTATTAGACAAGTTTTTTGAAGCAGGATTTGCTGAGGACACCGGAACAAGACTTATTGGTGAAAGTTCGGGCATGATGCATGATCGGCAGCGATGGTCAAAATTCGAATTAGCAACACTCTCTTTTGGTTATGGGCTGGCTATTACCCCTGTTCAACTAGCGCGTTTTTACACCACACTAGCAAATGGTGGCGTTAAGCGACCGTTAACTATCATTAAAAAAATAGATGATGATTATCTGTTAGAACAAAGAGTTTATTCGACAGACTTTAGTAATGAAATCCTAGGAATGTTAGAAACTGCCGTTAATGAGCATACACCTAAAGCTAAAATTGAAGGTTATCGTGTTAGTGGCAAAACGGGTACAAGCCGTAAATCTATTGCTGGTGGTTATGGCAATGATTATGTGGGTTTATTTGCAGGTATTGCACCAGTTTCAAATCCTGAGTTAGTTGTTGTAGTGGTCATCAATGAACCCGGAGGGGATTTGTACCATGGTGGTGAAGTTGCAGCACCGGTATTTTCTCGGGTAATGAAAGGGGCATTAAGAGTATTAAACATTGCACCTGATGCAATAAGTGTTACCAATCAGGTCGAACAAGAAAAAGCAGCTAACAATATAGCCCCTCAAATTCAATCAGTGATAGCTGTTTCAGATAAGACAACGCATAAGAAATATAACAAGGGGGATGATAATGTCTGATCACGTACCCTATTCAATTTTGTCTGCTTTAGCTGAATTTGATATCGCCAATAATTTAGCAATAAGCACCGATTTTGACATCAGCGCTTATATAAATGAGTTAACCAATGCACAGGCGAGTGATCATAAACTCGTCAACAACAGTAACGACTTGAATACAGGTGATATATTTTGTGCGGTGATTGGTAGTGCTCAAGATGGTCGGAAATATATTGATCAAGCGATTGACTCGGGTGCTTTACTTGTTTTAGCTGAATGCCAAGATAAGCAGCAACATGGTCATGTGCAGTGGCGTAAAGCGCCAAGGAATAGGTCAACGAGTAAAAAGGTATCGCAAGATATTGCAATAATTGAGTTTTATCAACTTAATCACTACTTGTTTTCTTTAGCAAACACTTACTCTAAGCAGCCACAAAGTAAAATGATGATAATTGGTATTACAGGTACGAATGGTAAAACAAGTACTAGCCAATTAATTGCTCAATTACTTGAAAAAAGTGGTAGGTCTTGTGCCGTTATTGGTACCAATGGAGTGGGGAAATTAGATAATTTAATGCCAAATAAAAATACCACACCAGGCGCCACAGAATTAAGCCACTTATTAGCTAAATTTGTTGCTGAGGATATTAGCCATCTTGCGATGGAAGTTTCTTCTCATGCCCTAGAGCAAAGGCGAGTAACCAATGATTTATTTAATATTGCGGTATTTACTAATTTAAGCCGTGATCACCTAGATTTCCATCAAACCATGGAAAGTTATGCTCAAGCAAAACGTAAATTATTTACTAATGACACTACACAATTAGCAATTATCAACGGTGATGATGCCATAAGCCAGCAATGGTTAAAAGACTGGCCAACAGAGCAAAAAACGATTGTTTATGGGCGATGTTCACAAATGAATCAATATAAACAATTTGTCTATGCAGATGAAATTAAACACCACAGCAGTGGTGTTAGTTTTATATTACGCTCACATTTAGGGAATGTTGACATTAACAGCCCACTGATGGCAGATTTTAATGTAGATAATTTATTAGCAGCGATTGCCGTGTTACTGACTGAAAAAGTTTCATTAAACGATATTGCAAAAAATGTTGCCTTATTAACGCCTATTATCGGTCGTATGGAAACAATTACTAAAAATGAGCAAGTTACTGCGGTTGTTGATTATGCCCACACCCCAGATGCATTAGAAAATGCCTTACTGGCTTGTCGACAACATTGCCAAGGAAAACTCTGGGTGGTTTTTGGTTGTGGAGGCGACAGAGATAAAGGTAAAAGAGCATTAATGGGCGAAGTTGCAGAACGCTTGGCCGATAATGTTGTACTTACCAATGATAATCCTAGAAGTGAAACTCCCGAAATAATAGTGAGTGATATTTTATCCGGTTGCCAATATGTGGAAAAAATCACTGTGATTTTAGATCGTAAAGAAGCGGTACTTTCAACTCTTGCAGCGGCTAAAACCGATGACATTGTTTTATTGGCGGGTAAAGGACACGAAGAAAACATTCTCATTGGAAATAAGAAAGTCTCTTATAATGAAAGAGCTGTGGTAAGTCGTTATTTCCAAAAAGTGAGTAGATTATGATAAATCTATCCTTATCTGAACTTGCTTTAGCCGTTGAAGGTAGATTAGTTAGTGCCGAAATTGATACCGGTGAACAGATAATTAATAATATTGTGACTGACAGTAGGGCACTTCAAAATGGCGAAGTGTTTCTTGCCTTGAAAGGACCAAACTTTGATGGCCACCGTTATCTAAAACAGGTGGAAGGTTTGGGGGGCTGTGCAGCCATTGTCGATCATTTATGTGAAGGCCATTTATCAGCTGATGATGGTGATGAAAGTAGTCAATTAAAAATCCCTCAAATCATAGTCAAAGATACGCGAATGGCCCTAGGAAAAATTGCCGCTTATGTTAAGCAACAAGTTGCACCGAAAACAGTTGCTATAACGGGGAGTAGTGGTAAAACCACAGTAAAAGAAATGGTTGCTGAAATCCTATCACGCCTTGGTGATGTTTTGGCGACAAAAGGGAATTTTAATAACGATATTGGTGTACCGTTAACCTTATTGCGTCTTGAAAAAAAACATGACTTTGCTGTTATCGAAATTGGCGCAAATCATTTAGGTGAAATTGCCTACACCACCAATTTGGTGAAACCTGATGTTGCCATCATTAATAATATTGCCGCTGCCCATCTTGAAGGCTTTGGTGATTTATGTGGGGTTGCTCGGGCAAAAGGCGAGATTTTTGAAGGTTTATCAGTTAATGGTGTCGCTATCTATAATCAAGACTGCCAATATGCAAATAAATGGCAATGGAGATTAGTTGATAAAAAAATTCGCCGTTTTTCCTGCCAAAAACCTGCTGAACAATCATTAGGTAACATTGCTGATATATTCAGTTCAACAGCTAAATTAAATGAAGACGGATGCGCTAGTTTCACCTTAAACACCCAAAAAGGTAGCATTGATATACTCCTAACAATACCCGGTATTCATAACGTTTGTAATGCCGTGGCAGCTGCAACAATAGCGTTGGAGTTTGGTGCAAGTTTAGAGGATATTCGTTTGGGCCTGGCACAAATGACGCCGGTTAAAGGCCGATTAAATATTTACCAGTTGAATAACACCGTTAAACTTATTGATGATACTTACAATGCCAATGTTGAATCAGTTAAAGCAGCGACGGATTTATTAGCAAACTATAGCGGTCAACGTATTTTGATTCTAGGTGATATGGGTGAGTTAGGCTCTGTTGCAAGAAGTTATCATCAAGAAGTTGGGGAACACGCTCAGCATCAACAGTTAGATTATTTATTAACACTAGGTGTATTAAGCCAAAGTAGCTCAGATGCTTTTAATACTAACAATAAAGAGAAAGATAAAGGACAACATTTCAGTTCAAGAAATCAGTTATTAGTTAAGCTAAAAACAATATTAAGTGATGAAAAACAACCTGTTTCAATTTTGGTCAAAGGATCTCGTAGCGCACATATGGAACATGTGGTAGAAGAAATTATTGGCTGGCAAGCCATTGATAAAAAGCAGACTAGCTTAAAAAATAAAAATAAAAATAAAAATAATAATGGAGTAAAAGTCTAATGTTGCTTTGGTTAAGTGAGTTTTTAACTCAATATTACTCAGCATTTAATGTGTTTTCGTATTTAACGTTTAGAGCGATAGTGAGCACATTAACAGCTCTGATTATCTCATTGTATTTTGGTCCCAAGCTGATTCGATATTTACAAAAAATGCAAATAGGTCAAACCATCAGAGATGATGGACCTGATAGTCATTTATCAAAGTCTGGAACACCAACAATGGGCGGGATTTTAATTTTAGCTTCAATTGTTGTTAGTGTTTTATTGTGGGCAGATCTGAGTAACACCTATATTTGGGTGGTTTTATTTGTTGTTGTTAGTTTTGGTATTATCGGTTTTGTTGATGATTACAGAAAAGTGATCCGAAAAGACTCAAATGGGTTAATCGCCCGTTGGAAGTATTTTTGGCAAACAGTCGCTGGACTTTCAACCGCACTGTTTTTATATCAATTTGCGCAAAGCCCAGAAGAAACATCGTTATTAATTCCATTTGTTAAAGATGTACTACCACAACTTGGTATTTTTTATATCGTCCTTAGCTATTTTGTTATCGTTGGTACGAGCAACGCTGTTAATTTAACCGACGGCTTAGATGGTCTAGCTATAGTGCCTACTATAATGGTTGCTGGAGCATTTGGTATATTTGCTTATATGACAGGCCATGCGAATTTTTCTTCTTATTTAAATATTCCTCATATTGCAATGGCTAGTGAACTCGTTGTGGTCTGTACGGCCATTGTCGGTTCAGGTTTAGGCTTTTTGTGGTTTAACACCTATCCAGCTCAAGTATTTATGGGTGATGTTGGTTCATTAGCATTAGGTGCTGCCCTGGGTGTTATTGCTATTTTAGTTCGTCAAGAGTTGGTGCTATTTATTATGGGTGGGGTTTTTGTTATCGAAACTGTGTCGGTGATTTTACAGGTAGGTTCATACAAAATGCGTGGTCAGCGAATATTTCGTATGGCGCCAATTCATCATCATTATGAATTGAAAGGATGGCCCGAGCCGAGAGTAATTGTTAGATTTTGGATCATTTCATTGATTTTAGTCTTGATTGGTTTAGCAACACTGAAGTTAAGATAAATAAGCTACATAAAAAATAAAAGAAGGGCTAGTTAATAAATAAAATGAATAATTTATCGCAATCGACACTCTTAATGTTAAGAGATAAAAATATACTAATATTAGGCATCGGGCTTACAGGACTCTCCTGTGCACGATTTTTAATGTTTAATGATATTTCTTTTGCGATAAATGACTCTAGAGAGAACGCTATTAATGGCTTAGCTCAATTTATGCAAGCGCATAATTCACCTAAGATCACTTTAGGGTCTTGGGATCAAACACTTATAGCAAGTGCTGATATTATTCTGGTGAGTCCGGGTATTGATTTAGCCACGCCAGAAATTCAAACAGCAATAAAGTCTGATTGTCAAATTTGGGGAGATGTTGAACTGTATTGCCGATTAACTGATACGCCAATATTAGCGGTTACGGGCTCAAACGGTAAATCAACGGTAGTCTCATTACTTAGCTACTTAGGCAAGGCAATCGGTCACAATGTAGAGTCAGGAGGCAATATTGGTTTACCAGTTCTTGATCATTTAGTTACGGGCAGCGAAGATGATTTAGTGCCTGATCTTTTGGTGCTTGAGCTCTCAAGTTTTCAATTAGAAAGCTTGACCAGTATGCATGCTATTGCTGCAACGATTTTGAACATCAGTGATGATCACTTAGATCGTCATTTAACTTTTAATAACTATCAAAATATTAAACAGAGCATTTATCAACAATGCAACATTGCGGTTGTAAATCGTGATGATAAGGCGACTTTCGTTAAAAGTAATGCTAAAGGAAAAAATAAAAAAGTAATTTCATTTGGTAGTGATAGCCCTGATGAAGGCCATTTTGGTCTATCGGTCATTAACAAACAAGTTATCCTGATGTTTGGTAATAAGCCATTAATTTCGATTAATCAGTTGCCATTAGCTGGCATCCACAATGCACTCAATTATCTTGCTACACTCGCTTTAGGTTACACTGCGGGTTGGTCATTAACAGCTATGGTAGACAATTTAGCCGGTTTTATTGGTCTGGAACATAGGTGTCAACGCGTTAATCACGATGATGGTATCAACTGGATAAATGACTCTAAAGCAACCAATGTTGGTGCAACACTTGCCGCGATAAATGGTTTTTCAAAAATATTACAACCATCGGAGCGGTTAATTCTCATAGCGGGTGGGGAAGGGAAAGGGGCAAATTTATCACTGTTAAAAGAGGCTATTACCGAGCATGTTAATCAGTTAATCACCTTAGGAAAAGACGGCAATAAAATTGCCAGTTTTAGTGACAGTACTATTGAAGTAGACAGTCTTCAAGAAGCCGTAAGAACAGCAAATCGTTTGGCTAAAGTAAATGACACAGTATTACTATCTCCCGCTTGTGCCAGTTTAGATATGTTTCAAAATTTTACTGAACGTGGTCAGGTTTTTATTGATGCAGTACAACAGTTAAAGGTGGAGAGTTAATGACAACGTTAACTGAAACTTTACGTTTGACTAATATCCCCAATCTCACTGAATGGCTTGCGAGAGAAAATAGGGCTGTTGAAACATTTGATCGGAGCCTTATTTTACTGGCATTAAGTATGTATATGATAGGTTTAGTGATGGTAGCGACTTCTTCAATGCCAATAGCGGAACGATTGTTTAATAATCCCTTTCATTTTGTTACACGACATAGCATTTATATTATATTAAGTTTTGGCATTGCTGCTATTTCTTTACAAATACCAATGAGTTGGTGGCAAAAAAATAGTGGTAAATTATTATTATTAGGTATGGTCTTATTATTGGTTGTTTTACTTATTGGTCGTACTGTTAATGGTTCGACCCGTTGGATAATTGTCGGTCCAATTACTATTCAAGCTGCTGAACCTGCGAAATTATTTTTTTTCTGTTATTTGTCCGCTTATTTAGTTAGGCGTAGGGATGAGGTGAGAGAAAATCTTAAAGGTTTTATTAAACCTTTAGTTGTGTTTTTCTTATTGGCATTACTATTATTGGCCCAACCTGATTTAGGTACAATTATTGTCATGTTTGTTACAACTTTTGGCTTACTTTTTTTAGCGGGCGCTAAACTGTGGCAGTTTATTGGTATTGCAGGCGTTGGTGTGATTGCACTCTCTTTATTGGCCGTCTTTGAGCCTTACCGTTTACGCCGAATCACCAGTTTCTTAGACCCATGGCAAGACCCCTTTGGCAGTGGTTATCAGTTAACTCAATCTTTAATGGCTTATGGCCGCGGTGAAGTGTTTGGTCAAGGTTTAGGTAATAGCATACAAAAATTGGAATATTTACCCGAAGCACATACCGATTTTGTTATGGCAGTGTTAGCTGAAGAATTCGGTTTTATTGGTATTGCCGCTGTTTTACTCATCAGTTTTATTTTAGTTTATAAAGCCTTAATGCTAGGCAAACGTGCATTAGTCAAAGAGAAAAATTTTGAAGGATTTTTTGCCTATGCCATCGCTATTTGGTTTTGCTTTCAAGCAGCTGTTAACGTTGGAGCAAGTGCTGGCATGTTACCAACTAAAGGTTTAACTATGCCATTAATTAGCTATGGAGGCAGTTCAATGATTATCATGACGCTTGCAGTCGTCATATTGATTCGAATTGATCATGAATTGCGCTTACAAAGCATTCAAGCGACAGGTACAAAAGTGCGTAGAAAATCAATAAAAAAGACAGTAGAACAAACAGATGGGTTAAGCAAAGAGGTGTTGGAAAATGAATAAAACCACCGCTAAAATCGTATTAAATAACTCATCTAGTCACAACAGAACTTTGCTAGTAATGGCAGGAGGCACAGGTGGACATATATTTCCTGGTTTAGCCGTTGCGCAAACACTAGCGTCTCAAGGCTGGAATATATACTGGCTTGGCACTAAAAACAGAATGGAAGCAGATCTGGTACCACAATACGGTTACCCGATATATTTTGTTAATATTGCCGGCTTTAGAAATAAAGACTGGAAAACTTGGCTGAAAACGCCATTTAAAATAATGCAATCGATTGTCCAATCAATTAAAATACTGCGCGCGATAAACCCTGACGTGGTGTTAGGCATGGGCGGATATGCAAGTGGTCCAGGTGGAATTGCGGCTTGGTTATTAAGAAAACCACTTGTTTTGCATGAACAAAATGCTGTAGCAGGTATGACAAATCGATATTTAGCCTTTATTGCCACCAAAGTTCTTGCCGCATTTCCGCATGCTTTTAAAAGTGCCATTGATTACCAGGTGGTTGGTAATCCCCTGAGAAGCGATATTATTGCTATTAAAAGTGTTATCCCTGAACAACCTTCCGTAAGTAAAAAAGTATTAGTATTGGGTGGTAGTTTAGGCGCACAAATTCTTAATGAAGTTGTGCCGCAGGCGATGAAACAAATTAAGCTACAAAATATTAATGTGTGGCATCAAACGGGTGCCGGGAAGGAAGAAAAAGTATTAAACAGCTACAACAAATATGGTTTGTTGGGTGAGCGAGTTAAAGTGAGTGAATTTATTGATGATATGGCAAGCGCTTATCAGTGGGCTGATGTTGTAATTTGTCGCGCGGGCGCTTTGACTGTTTCAGAATTGGCTATGGCGGCCAAGCCGGCTGTTTTTATCCCTTTACCTCATGCAGTTGATGATCATCAAACCAAAAATGCAATGTACTTAGTTTCCTGTGGTGCAGCTAAGTTAATATTACAAAAAGACTTTAATGGCACGACATTAGGCCAAATGCTTAATAGCTTGTTCAGAACTGATAAAGTAATCCAGTCAATGTCTAAAGCGTCACATGATGCTGCCCACGCAGATGCAACATCAAAGGTTGCCCAAATATGCCAAAGTCTGGTGAAAAAATGAGTAAAGTAATGTCAATTTTTAGCAATAACACTCGCAGTAATAATACTGCTCAAATTAAAATACCGGAAATGCGCCGAGTTAAACGTATCCACTTTGTTGGTATTGGTGGTGCAGGCATGGGTGGCATTGCCGAAGTTTTATTAAATGAAGGCTATCAGATATCAGGATCTGATATTGGTGAAAACGAAGTGGTTAAACGTTTAAAAAATTTAGGTGCAGAAATTTTTATTGGCCACCACAGTAAAAATATCAATGGGGCGAGTGTCATCGTTGTGTCTACGGCCATAAGTACTAACAACCTTGAACTTGTTGCAGCTAAAGAAAATCGAATTCCTGTAGTACCTCGAGCTGAAATGTTGGCTGAGTTAATGCGGTTTAGACATGGTATCGCTATCGCTGGTACTCATGGTAAAACGACAACGACCAGTTTAATCGCTAGTATCTTTGCCGAAGATAATTTAGATCCTACTTTTGTTATTGGCGGTTTATTAAATAGTGCTGGCACTAACGCACGTTTAGGGACAAGTCGTTATTTAATTGCTGAGGCAGATGAAAGCGATGCCTCATTTCTCCATTTACAACCTATGGTTGCGGTAATTACCAATATTGACGCTGATCATATGGAGACTTATCAAGGTGACTTTGAAAAGCTCAAAGATACTTATATTGAGTTTTTACATAATTTACCATTTTATGGTATCGCAGTGATATGTATAGATAACGATGTGGTTAGAGATATTCTACCACGTATTTCTCGTCACGTGATTACCTATGGTTTTTCTATAGATGCCGATGTACGTGCAACTGATTTTAAACAAAAAGGTGCCGTTAGCTCTTTTACTGTTGAGATTGATGGCGAAGCGCCACTTAATTTGAGTTTAAATTTACCAGGACAGCATAACGTATTAAATGCACTTGCCGGTATTGCTGTTGCAAAAAATGAAGGTGTTAGCGATAAAGCTATTGAACAATCATTAAAAGAGTTCGCTGGTATTGGCCGACGTTTTGAGCATTTAGCCAACTTGTCTACCAATAGAGGAGATATGGTCTTGGTTGACGATTATGGCCATCACCCTAGTGAAGTTAAAGCGACTATTACTGCGATGCGAAATGGTTGGCCAGAGAAACGTTTAGTGATGATATTTCAACCCCATAGATATTCTCGTACTCGAGATCTTTATGAGGATTTTGTTGAAGTACTTTCTCAAGTTGATTGCTTATTTTTACTTGATGTTTATGCAGCAGGTGAAGTTGCCATTATTTCTGCTGATAGTAAGAGTTTAGCCCGTTCAATTCGTCAGAGAGGTCAAATTGAACCCATTTATGTAAGCGAAGCCGCGCAATTACCAGAATTGTTAGCGGCACAGTTGAAAGATAATGACATGGTTATTACTCAGGGTGCAGGTAATATAGGCACAGTAGCTCGCACGCTAGTTAATAACAAATTACTTAATGTTAAAAACAAGCGAAGTGGTTCAGATAAGGAGAGCAAATGAGTCAGCAAGTCTTATCATCCTTTGAGCAAATAAACAAAATAGCAGTGATTTACGGTGGTAACTCAGCTGAGCGTGAAGTGTCATTAAATTCAGGAAAAGCTATTGCTAAAGGATTAACTAGTGCTGGCTTTGACGTGGTGTTATTTGATACAAAAGAGTTGGATCTTTCAATACTGAAATCAGAAAATATAGATCTCGTTTTTATTGCTTTGCATGGCAGGGGGGGAGAAGATGGTTGTGTACAAGGGGCATTAGAATATTTGGGTATTCCTTACACCGGTTCAGGTGTTTTAGGATCAGCTTTATCTATGGATAAAATACGCAGTAAACAAATTTTTAAAGCCCTTAACCTACCGACGGCACCCTTTGTCATTGTGAAAAAAGATAATTTTGACCATTCAGTTTTATCGCAAGTACTTAATGAACTTAATGGTAAAGTGATGGTAAAACCGGCTAATGAAGGTTCAAGTATTGGTATGGCAGTAGCGGAATCAGTTGAACAATTAGCCAATGCATTAACTGAAGCTTTTGGTTTTGATGATGAAGTTTTGGTAGAAGCTTGGATTAATGGCCCTGAATACACGGTTACTATTTTAGGCACTGAAGCTTTACCCGTTGTTCATATGGAAACCCCAAGAGAATTTTACGATTATGAGGCAAAGTATCAATCAACGACCACTCAATATCATTGTCCTTGCCATTTAAATACACAAGAGACACAAGAGATACAAGCATTAGCGTTACAAGCTTTTAAGGCGACAGGTGCAAAAGGCTGGGGACGAGTAGATGTGATGCGTAATCAACAAGGCCAGTGGCAATTATTAGAAGTCAACACAGTACCAGGAATGACGGAAACATCATTAGTACCTAAAGCTGCAAAAGTTTATGGTTTAGATTTTAGCCAGTTAGTGACTAAAATTGTTGAACTCAGTGGAATTAACTGAGGTGAGTGATATATGAACACCAAAAATACACAGGATGAAAAACTAAAAACTCACTGGGTGTTTTGGCTTGGTTTTATTTTTTTTATTACTGTTGTTATTGCTGTTTTAATGGGAAGTTGGCTGATTACTGAAAAAGTTGTTGCTGAAGAAGGTACCCCAGTAACGTCACTCGTCATAACAGGTGAAATGCCATTTACTGTTAGACAAGATATTTTGATGGCGGTTGAGACTATTGATTTGAGTAATTTTTTTAAAGTTGATGTTGATGATGTTCAATACCAGATATCACAATTACCTTGGATATATTCAGTATCAGTTCGTAAAAAGTGGCCTAACGAATTAAAGATATATGTGGTTGATCAATTACCTGTAGCCCAGTGGAATGGTGATTTTTTAATTAACAATGAAGGGAAAACTTTTCAAGCAGATTTATCAAGAATAAAGACAAGGTTACCACAATTTTATGGCCCAGAAGGCACGGAGCTTTTAGCCTTAGAGAACTTTACTAATTTGAATCGCTTACTTGATTTTAGTGAGTTATCGATAGATGAGTTGGTGTTATCTGAGCGCTTTGCATGGCAGTTGACTTTGAACGATGGTGTGTTGCTAAATTTAGGGCGTGAAGACAGAGTTAAAAGAATACAAAGATTTATGGATGTATATCCAATAATTAAAAAGAAAAAAGAAGATAATCAGCAAGTTAATTACATTGATTTGCGATATGATACTGGTGTTGCTGTTGGCTGGAAGGCCATAGAAACAAAATTAAGAGCTTAATGCGATTATCACGAGTGGTTAATTGAAAATAATATGTCAAAAATAACAGAAAGAAACCTAGTTGTTGGCTTGGATATTGGTACTTCGAAAATATCGGTTGCCGTTGGTGAGATCACACCTGACAATAAGCTTAGTATTATAGGTGTCGGTAATCAGCCTGCTAGAGGAATGGATAAAGGCGGGGTTAACGATTTGAATTTAGTTATCCAATCTATCCAACGTGCTGTTAACGAAGCTGAATTAATGGCTGATTGTCGTATTAGTTCAATCTATTTAGGCATATCAGGTAAGCACATCAGCTGTCAAAATGAAAATGGTATGGTGCCAATAAATGACAATGAAGTAATTCAAGAAGATGTAGATAACGTTATTCATACCGCGCGTTCAGTGCCTCTTTCTGCAGAACGTCGTATGTTGCATGTACTTCCACAAGAATACAGAATTGATTGTCAAGACGGTATTAAAAGTCCTATAGGCATGTCAGGTGTCCGAATGGAAGCCAAAGTACATATTGTCACCTGTGCCAATGATATGGCAAAAAACATTGTAAAATGTGTTGAACGATGTGATTTAACTGCTGATCAATTGATTTTCTCTGCATTAGCTTCTAGCTATTCAGTATTAACTGAAGATGAAAAAGAGTTAGGTATTTGTGTTGTTGACATGGGTGCAGGTACAATGGATATAGCGGTATTTACTGGTGGAGCACTTCGCCATACTGCCGTGATTCCTGTGGCCGGTAATCAAGTGACTAGCGATATTGCTAAGATATTTAGAACGCCGCTAAGTCATGCAGAAGATATTAAAGTGCAATATGCCTGTGCATTAAAGCAACTTGTTAGTATGGAAGAGAATATTGATGTACCAAGTGTAGGGGGTCGTCCTGACCGCTCGATGTCTCGTCATACACTATCTGAGGTCGTTGAACCAAGGTATCATGAACTATTTGAATTGATTCAAGAAGAGATAAGAGAAAGCGGTTTATCTGACCAAATTGCTGCGGGCTTTGTCTTAACAGGCGGTACCGCGAAAATGGAAGGTGTTATTGAATTTGCTGAAGAAGTATTTCAAATGCCTGTGCGTATAGCAAACCCTTTGAATGTTGAAGGGTTGAAGGAGTATGTTAATGATCCAACCTATGCGACAGTAGTTGGTTTATTGCATTATGGTATGCAAGCTAATGAGCAAGGCAGTAGTGGGGATAAAAGCCGTGAAGGCGTGAAAGACTTGTGGTCACGTGTTCATGCCTGGTTTAAAGGTGAATTTTAGTATCAATTTTTGAGTGAATCTTAAATGTTGAGTAGTAAAGTTAGTGAAAATTATTAAAGTAAAATAACGTTTTAATAAAACGGAGAGAGAAAAATGTTTGAATTAATGGAAGACCATAAAGAAGAAGCCATAATTAAAGTGATTGGTGTGGGTGGCGGTGGCGGAAACGCTGTTGAACACATGGTATGCCAAACCATTGAAGGTGTCGAATTTATAACAGCTAATACCGATTCACAGGCATTGCGCAATTCCTCTGCCACAGTGACTCTGCAATTAGGCGCTGATGTGACTAAAGGACTGGGTGCTGGTGCTAACCCTGAGATTGGCCGTCGTGCGGCAGAAGAAGACCGCGAAACAATCAAACAAACGCTGCAAGGTGCTGATATGGTATTTATCGCTGCAGGTATGGGGGGTGGAACGGGCACAGGTGCTGCACCAGTTGTAGCTGAAGTGGCAAAAGAAATGGGGATTTTAACAGTAGCCGTTGTTACCAAACCATTTCCTTTTGAAGGCAAAAAACGGATGAATTATGCCGATCAAGGTATTGAGTTCTTATCAAAAAGCGTTGATTCATTGATTACTATTCCCAATGAAAAACTGTTAAAGGTTTTAGGGCCAGGTACGAGCTTACTCGATGCCTTTAAAGCAGCAAATAACGTCTTGTTAGGTGCTGTTCAGGGAATTGCTGAACTTATTACTCGTCCTGGTTTAATTAATGTTGATTTTGCAGATGTTCGTACGGTAATGTCAGAAATGGGAACGGCAATGATGGGTTCGGGTATTGCATCTGGTCCTGACCGAGCAGAAGAAGCGGCTGAAGCCGCTATATCTAGCCCGTTACTTGAGGATGTAGATCTAGCTGGAGCACGTGGTATTTTAGTTAACATCACTGCCGGTATGGATATTAGCATTGACGAATTTGAAACTGTTGGTAATGCGGTTAAAGCTTTTGCGTCAGAAAATGCAACCGTGGTTGTTGGTGCTGTTATTGATCATGAAATGACTGAAGATCTACGTGTGACTGTCGTTGCTACAGGTATTGGTGCCGAAGTGAAACCAGATATCACTTTAGTTAACCCTATCCCTCAAGTTGAACAGCAGGTTGTTGGTGGTGATTATACCCCTAATGGACAAGCAGATAGTGCAGTTATATCGTCGGCGATACCTGAAGTTAATGCTCAAGCGCAAACTCAAACAGCCCCGATGAAAACTGCATCATTAGATTTAGATAATTACCTTGATATCCCAGCCTTTTTGCGTAAACAAGCGGATTGATATTAGGATGAAATTTTGATTTTATTGTTTTCTTTGTTATATTATCCGCCGATTATATCGATTGAAAAATCTTTTAGATCGGACTAATGACGAACTGCAAGGCTGATTTACAGCAACATAATTATGGATGATTTATGTTTAAAGTTAACTAACTTATCAATGGTTTAGTAACTATTAGTAATTAGGTCAGTAAAAAATAAACGAGAAGGTTCGTCATGATTAAACAACGTACATTAAAACGAAGCGTTTCAGCCATGGGCGTTGGTTTGCATAAAGGTGAAAAGGTACAGGTTACTCTCCGTCCTGCACCAGCTAACACCGGTATTGTATTTCGACGTGTCGATCTTGACCCCGTTGTTGATATCAAAGCAACTCCTGAAGCTGTTGGTGAGACGACGTTGTGTACCTGTCTAGTTAACGAGCAAGATGTGAAAATATCTACTGTTGAGCATTTATTGTCAGCGATTGCTGCGTTAGGCATTGATAACTTAATCATAGACGTAGATTCGTTTGAAATCCCTATTATGGACGGCAGTGCATTACCTTTTGTTTACCTTATTCAATCTGTTGGAATTGAAACGTTAAATGTTGCTAAACGTTTTTTACGTATTAAAAAGCCAATTAGGGTAGAAGAGGGAGACAAATGGGCTGAATTATTACCTTATGAAGGCTTTAGGGTTAACTTTGCCATTGAGTTTAATCATCCCGTGATAACCAAAACCTGTCAAGTAATGCAAATGGACTTTTCTACTTGTTCATTTATCAAAGAAATTAGTCGGGCAAGGACTTTTGGTTTTATGAAAGATATTGAGTATTTAAGATCTCAGAACCTAGCACTTGGTGGTAGTTTGGAAAATGCGATTGTACTGGATGAATATCGTATGCTTAACAAAAATGAACTACGTTATGAAGATGAATTTGTTAAGCACAAAATTTTAGACGCTATCGGTGATTTATATATGGGTGGTGTGAGTATTTTAGGTGAATTAAATGCATTTAAATCAGGTCATGCTCTTAATAATCTTTTATTGAGGGAAGTGTTTAAGCAGAAAGAATCATGGGAATACATTACCTTTGAAGATGAAGGGAAACCACCTATTGAATATCAAGAATTGAGTTCGAGTGCTTTTTAGCTGTTTTTTAATAGGTGAAAATTTTAAAATGCTGAAGTTAATTAGTAACAATTTTATCTAAATTTAGTTAGCTCTTCTTTCCATGACTGGCTAATTTTAATAATTTTTCTTTTAATCCCTTTGGTGCCTTGAGCGCAATTGCTTTTAAATGACTAGCCGTATTTGATGATATTAAGTTCGCGTAGTTAATTGAATCTGTATGAAGAATTTTTGTTTTGACCGATTTTTTATGACTAAACGGATTAACTTTTATTTCTATTTTATTAAATACTCCCTCCGTCTCTGTAATTAAACTTTGACAAATTTGATTACGTTCAAACTGCAAGCGTTGCCCCCAAACGGGTGACTTTACTTCAATGACTAAGGTGTTGTTTTCGAAATTTATAATTTTCCAAGCATCAACTGGTAGATCAGGGCAAATATGCCTTACAATGTCAGCTAATTGAGCCAAAGAGTTGGTTTTTGCTTGGATATGTGCCAAAGTGCCAGACGAAGAATTTAGCAGGTTAGACATATCAATAGGTTTTTTAGATTTACGCGCCATAAATTCTAACCGAAAAGATAATATAAAGTACTTAATTATGAGTTTAACATTACTATACCGTGGAAAAAACGTTAGATTTTCAATGAAGCTAAATAAGTTGCATTGGTTATCTGCTTTGATCGCTTTTGCATTCCTTTCAGGCATAGTTATTCATTTGTTATTCTCTTCCAATGCCATTCCAGACAAAAGCCAATATGGTTTAATTAGTCCTGAATTTAATGAGACAATAATAAATCAAAAATCTGAGGTTGAGGTTGTTGCATTAACAATAAAACTCGCTGAGTTACAAAGTCATGTCTTACGCTTGAATGCCCTAGGCAATCGACTTGCTGATGAAGCCAATATTCCAGAAAAAGAATATAATTTTGATCGATTGCCACCAAGCGGAGGTCCAGCATTACAAGCTATTGATAATGCCGAAATCGTCCAAAAAAAATCACTAGTGGCTATGTTAGTTGAAATTGATGAGCTTGAAGGGCAACTCGCTAACGAAGAAAAACAATTAAAATTACTTGAATCTTTAACATTAGGACACCATATACAAAACATGCGTTATTTATCTGGTCGCCCAATCGGTAAAGGATGGTTATCGTCATACTTCGGTGTCAGAAAAGACCCTTTTAATGGTCGTCCTTCTATGCACAAAGGTGTTGATTTTGCAGGTAAAGAAGATGCAGATATTATCGCTACAGGTTCGGGTGTTGTGAGTTGGTCAGCTAAACGATATGGTTATGGAAATTTAATTGAAATCAACCATGGAGAAGGTTTTAAAACACGCTATGGTCACAACAAGACCTTATTGGTTAGCATGGGCGAAGTGGTCAATAAAGGGCAAGTTATTGCACAAATGGGAAGTACAGGGCGTTCAACTGGGCCACATGTTCATTATGAAATTTTACGTAATAATAAACAAATAGACCCACTCAAATATGTATATCGTAAAGCAAAATAGCTTTACGGTTTGGTAAATTTTTTTTGATCAACTTTCGTTGGTCATTTTATCTTTAGACAGAAGATTTTCTTCAATAAATGGTTAAATTAACATGTTCGTAAAATTAATAACAAAATTATTTGGTAGTCGAAATGACCGTCTATTAAAGCAAATGAGCAAAGAAGTTAATAAAATAAACGCGCTAGAACCTATTATTGAAGCACTCAGTGATGAAGAAATAAAGGCTCAAACAGCAGTGTTTAAAGAACGCTTTGAGCAGGGTGAAACATTAGAATCTCTCTTACCTGAAGCTTTTGCTGTCGTCCGTGAAGCAAGTAAGCGGATATATGGTATGCGTCATTTTGATGTCCAAATGCTTGGTGGTATGGTGCTTAATGACGGTAAAATTGCTGAGATGCGAACAGGTGAAGGTAAAACTTTAACCGCTACTTTGCCTTCTTATTTGCATGGACTAACCGGTAAAGGTGTTCACGTAATTACTGTTAATGATTATCTGGCAACACGAGATGCTGATTGGAGTAGACCATTATTTGAATTTTTAGGTTTAACTGTTGGCTGTAATATTGCCGGTTTGGCTCCGGAAGATAAGCAAGGGGCATACCTTGCAGATATTACCTATGGTACCAACAATGAGTTCGGTTTTGATTATCTACGCGATAACATGGCTTTCTCACCAGAAGAGCGTGCGCAAAAAACACTCAATTTTGCTATTATTGATGAGGTTGATTCAATATTAATTGATGAAGCACGTACACCGCTAATAATATCTGGTCAGGCGGAAGATAGTTCTGAAATGTATCGCTTAATAAATACTATAGTGCCTACATTAGAACAACAAGCAGAAGAAGATAAAGAGGATGAAGAAAGTACAGGTGATTTCACTATAGATGAAAAAGCTAAGCAGATTTATTTAACCGAACGTGGTCAAATTCGTGTTGAAGAAATTATGCGTGAAAAAGAGTTAATACAAGATGGCGATTCATT
>Ga0307489_10000734_pt1 | contig 20676 bp, 39 predicted proteins | sample SB12metaG_FD_202247 | JGI IMG/M metagenome (GOLD analysis project Ga0307489, IMG submission 202247) | Sea-ice brine microbial communities from Beaufort Sea near Barrow, Alaska, United States - SB 1.2 | ecosystem: Environmental > Aquatic > Marine > Coastal | place: USA: Alaska | collected...
TTTAGGGTTTAGAGTAGTTTACCCTAAACCCTAAAACTCCAGCAGGCCGTACCGCGAGGAAGAAAGTGCCGCCGAACATGCCCCCCACGACGGCGAAGACCATCCAGGAGTTGAGCAAGTCGTCCAGGGTGACCGAGGTGAGCTCCTCGATCGATATGGGCTTGATCTTGGGCGGGGCGCTGGATGTAGCGGCTCAAGTTGAATTCGAGTGCAAAATTTGAAAGCGGTTTGTCAAATCACAATTTTAAGAGCTCAATTCCAGGCAGTATTAACGTGGGTTTGATAGTGGCAACCTGCACCGCCCTACCTGGAGGCGCTGAAGTCCGTGGCGTGGTTGCACAGGCACTGCGCGGCCGGGGCCACCTCGCACCCGCACCCCTCGAACGCCTGTGTGGAGCGCCGCCAGTAGCACCGCGTCGGGTTCATCGGGTCCTCCACCTCAGGCCTCACAAGCACAGCTCGCCGCGTCTTAGCATGTCGTTTGAATATAGAAAGGAGGGGGATGATGCATTAGCATTGCATGACGTGGCGGACAATGAGTGTGAGGCCGCACCTCCAGCGAGCAGTTGGTGGCGTCGGCGCCGGCGACCAGGGGCTTACACTCGTCCAGGTTTCGGCTTGACGTGAGCACTGTGTGTGGGACACGTTGGGTGGTTTCATGGACAAAAACGGCTCAGGTTGAGCTGAGTGAGCACTTTTTGAGGGACACATTGCGCGGTTTCAATGAAAAAAACGGCTCGGCTGAGTGAGGACTTCTTGTGGGACATGTTGGGTGGTTTCAGTTGACAAAAAACGGCACAAGTTGAGGTGAGAAGTGGAGGAGTGGAGCCCCTGCCGTGGTACAGGTAGACACGCAGCCGCGTCACGTTGTCCGCGGCGTACGTCCAGTTCTGCGTGCAGTGCGGCAGTTCCTCAGCAGCGTCGGGTGACTAAATGCCCATAGGAACGCCTCCTCACCCGCTGCCAGCTTTACCGCGCCGGTCTTCACCCCTAGGAGTAGGGCCTGGAAGATGTTGCCTGCCACGTCATCGACACGCACGTCGAACCCTCGTGTCTTGAGTTAAATGATATCCTATGATGTGGTGAGCGATATCCGTGAGGGCCTACCTGGGATCCACGTGACCTGGCCCCCCGGCGGATAGGGGTTGGGCAGCGTCGCGCATCCCTCCGAGCAGGGCCTTACCCTCGTTCACTTTTCAGCTCAATGTTAGCTCTTTCTGTGGGATAGGGGGTGCGTGTAGGGGTAGTTTAGGGGGTATCAGGGGGTATCACGGGGTGCTAGGGGGTATTATGGGGTATTTAAGGTGGGTTTGTGTATCAGAAACAGCTCAGGTTGAGCTGAGAAGTGCACGAGTGTAAGCCCATGCCTCCGAGCTGTACTGCTCGGTCTCCTCATTGAAGAAGCTGCACAAGACGCGTTCACGGGGCGCGGAGGCGTTCACGCCGGAGAGGATGGTCGGACCGCGAGTGACGTCGTCGAGGTAGCAGGGCGGGGTCTTGAGAGCTTCGCCGCTGTGGAGGAGGTTCAGGGAGAACCCGATTGGCACCGTGCAGGAGGGACAATGAGAACAAGCACTCGACCGAGATCGGAGCTTGACTTGTCTTGAGTGTGAATGCTAGTATAGACGCGCGGAGAAAGAGGAGGAGATTTAATGTCGGTCGAGTGCTTGTTCTCAATAGAACCCCCATGCCGTGAGGGAGCTCACGTTGAGCTCGCCGCCGCTGGCGCCGCGGAGGACCAGAGATGTCGTGCCGGCCACGCGCGGAGCCGACGCGATGTCATCACCCGCACCCGAACCATTGACAGCAGAGCCGTTGACAGCCGATCCGTTGCTTGCAGCGCCGGCGGCTCCGGCGTGTGCGTCATAAGCCAAGGTGTAGCGACGCAAGTTAAATTTGAAAGCAAAGTTTGAAGGCTGATGAACGTATGTAAGTTTCAAGCGCTTAGATTCAGGCGCTTTAAACGTGGTTTTCATAGGGTCAACCTGCACCGCCTTACCAAGGCGAGTAGCAGCTGGTCGACGGGCTGCCCCCCGCCGAGCGCCAGAACTTCGGCCGGGACGGCGAACGCCGCGCCGCCTGCCGACGTCGTTCTGTTGGCGGCGGCAGTGGCGGCGGCGGCGGAGGCGGCGGAGGCGGCGGACGCGGTCGGGGCGTACAAGCGCGCGGCAACGTAGCTCATCATGGTGGTGGTGACCGCGGCGGGCGTCTCGCCCGGCAGCGCGGGCCCCAACTGCGTCGCCATCATCGCACGCGCCGCCCCCGTCGCCAGCCGCCGCTAGTGCCGCACTACCACACTCGGGCCCTTCTCAGCTGCAAGTGAGCGCCTTCGAGGTATTGACTTGAGGGCATCACTGGAGGGGGTCTGAGGGGTCTGGGGGGTCGACGAAGTCTTGGGTCTGGGCTGTCCGGGGCGTCTGGGGAGTCGGGGTTCTGAGGACAAAACAACCCATCAGAGACGCAAAGGCGCAGGGACAAAACAGCACAGGCTAAGCTGGCAAGGGGAGTAGTCTATACCAGTATGCTGCGAGGCCCTGCCTTGGCTGCATCCGCCGCGTTGACGTCCCCGTCCTCCGCCGGGGTCACCGCCGCCGACAACGCCCCCAACATGCTCAGGCTGCCCCGTGTGGATAACACCACGTCGTTGTCCGCACTCCCCGCAGTCGCCACCAGCCCCGCGATGAGGCTGATGCCCCCCAAACGCGCAGAGGTGGAGGCCTCGCACGGGTCGGATAGAACCTGCGCGCCGGTGTTACGAGGGCGTTTCGGGGGTGTTATGGGAGTTTTAAGGGGTACTACACGGGTGATAAGGGGGTATCAAGGGGGTATAACGAGGGTGCTGAGAGGGTAGTAAGGGGGTACTACGGAGATACTGCGGGGGTGTTATGGGGGTATTCAGGGGCTATTACGGGGAGTAATGGGTCTATTAAGAGGGTCGGAAATCACCTGCGCGGCGGTGGCGGCGACGCCGGCGACTAGGGTGGTGGATGCTGGCACGTCGGTGGCAGCGGCGGCGGTCACGTTCAGCATGGACTCGCGCTGCGCGGCGCGCTCAGCCGCGGCGCCCGTTGCGGTGCCGCCACCCAGGGGCTTACACTCGTCCACTTCTCAGCTCAATGTGAGTCGTTTCTGACACAAAAAGTACCCTAAACACCCGCCAAATACCTCCTAACACATCCTAAGCAACCTCTGAACTACCCATAAGTGCACCCCCTGTCACACAGTACGCGCTTACGTTGAGCCGAACAGTGGACGAGTGTAAGTCCCTGCCGCCGCCGCCCACGCAACCATTCGCCGACAGCAGACTTCGTCTCTGTTGCTTACCCTTAAAGTTCGCTAGCTGCTGACACGCGCCAGACACGATGCTCATAGCTGCCTCGGTGTAGCGGCGTAAGGAGAGTTTGAAAGCAAAGTTTGAAAGTAGTTTATGATGTAATAATTTCAAGCGCTGAAACCATGGGCGCTTCTTTCAACACGGGTCTTGATACTGTCAACCTGCACCGCCCAGCCTCGGGTCCGCCAGCTTTGAGCGCGGCCTCGGCGGTACCCAGCAGAGCGCCAGTGGCCGCCGTGGCTTCGGCCTCGCTCTCCAGTTTCGGCCACTGCGAAATGACTTGGATGGTTTTGGGTTTTGAAACGGCTCCGAACGAGTCCCTGACTTCCACGGCGACAATGACCGCCCCGCCCTGGCCCTCCAGGCAGGGGCTTACACTGCTCCCTCTCAGCTCAACCTAAGCCGCTTCTGGTCACAGAAGCCACAGCAAGCGTCCAGTTCTCAGCTCAACTTGAGACGTCCTGAAGCAACCTGTGAACATGTATCATACAGAAAATGTTCACGTCGAGCCGAAAACTGGACATCTGTGGTCCACAAAAAGTGCCTAAGTTGAGCTGAGAAGAGGACGAGTGTAAGCCCCCGCCTCCAGGCCGCCGGGCAGCGTGCCCTTGTACTCGGGCAGCGGACTGAAGTCCTGAAGCTGCGCCGGCTGTCCCTCCTCCCCCTTCACTTGCATGGTGAATCGGTAACTCAGCGGCGGGTCGGCGTCCTCCCAGGATTCGGCGACGATACCGAATTCGGTATTCATCGCGGTGCCGGATTGCGGGAACGCAAGCACGGTGCCGCCCGCGGGAGCCTGATTACAGGGGCTTACACTCGTTCACGTGTCGGCTCAACGTAGGCGCTTTCTGTGGGATAGGGGGCGAGTTTAGGGGGCTGTTAAGGGGTTGCTTAGGGGTTGATTAGGGGGTTTTAGGGGGTATATATGGTGTATTTGTGTCAGGAATGGCTCAGATTGAGCCAAGAAGTGGACGAGTGTAAGCCCCTGCCTGGTTATCCTGCACGCTCAGGAAAGCCGCCGCAACGCCGTTCGGGGCGTCCACGTCGAATCGAAGCGTGTACTCCCATCCTGGCAGAAAGGCCAGTAAAAGTAGGCACTCGACCGAAATCGGAGCTTGACTTCCTCTGAGTCCGAATGCTCATACACACGCGCGGAGTGGAGGAGGAGGAGAGTGAACGTCGGTCGAGTGCTGCTTCTGGATATCCTCCCTGCCTTGCTCGAGCGTGTTGGCGGACAGCACCAGGTTCCGGCCGGTGGTGGAGGAAGACGCGATGAAACCGTCAGCGAGGAGGTCCACTACCTGGTCCACGCCACCGCCGAGTTGTAGCGGTGCAAGTTCAAATTGAATGCAAAACTTGAAAGCGGTTCATCATATTCTAGCTTCAAGCGGTGGAACCAACAACCAAGCGCGGTCAACCCAGGGTCAACTGGTGATCAACCTGCACCGCCCTACCGAGTGTGGCTCTCGTCGCAGACCACTTCATCTTGAGGGTTTCGGAGGGAGCGACTGTGACGACGGCGGCGGCGAGATGAGCCACGTCGCCGGCGCTCACTTTACCGCCAGGGACTAGGGCCTGGCGCATACTGCAAGCCACGTCACAGGATTTCGCCGTTTAAATCAAAAGCCGAGGGTTCCAAGTGCGTCGGAGGACGTGGCGAGCAGCTTCCGCCAGGCCTTACCAGGGAGGGGGGGGATGGTGGCCGACGGGGGCGGGCCCGTCGCGCCCGCGGCGGCGGCGACGACGGCCACGGAGGTGTACACCGTGGCGGAGCGTCCGCCTTTGCGCGCCGACAGCGTAAAGTTGTAGCTCTGCCCATTGGGCCCCGGGGCGCCCGCCAGCAGGGGCGTACACTCGTTCTCGTTAGAGCTCAACTTGAGCAACTCCACATAACTTGAGCGAATCCAGGACACATGCATGAGTTAGGTTGGGTTATATGGTGGACTGGAGAGCTCACGTTGAGCTGAAATGGGAACGAGTGTAAGCCCCTGCCCGCCAGCAGCAGCCCCGCCAGTCTGGGCGTGGAGGCCCTCGACGTGGGCAGCTCCAACACATCCCCGGCCGCGGTCCTACACTCCCCGGCGGTGGGGGCCACGCCCTCGCACCTCCATGCAGGGGCTTACACTCGTCCACTTTTCAGCTCAATCTGAGCCGTTTCCGACACCAATACACCCTACACACCACCTAATACCCCCTGACACCCCCAAACACCCCTGTAGCAATCCCTTGACGCAGCCCCTATCCCACACAAAGTGCTTATGACAAAGTGACATAAAGTCTGTGATGAAAACGAACCGAAAACGAAACGAAAACGAAACGAAAACGAGATTCCCTGCTGTGATTGGCCGAGGAAAGAAATTGTTGAGCTGTCGACCAATCACAGCAGGGAATATCGTTTTCGTTTCGTTTTCGTTTCGTTTTCGTTTCGTTTCGTCACAGACTTTCCGTCACTTTGTCATACGTTGAGCGGAAAAGTGGACGAGTGCATGAGCCTGCCGCCACGTGAACTCCCACGCGTACTGCGTCTCGTCGTCCGGGTCGATGGAGGAGGTGCCGTCCAGCGTCACGCCGACCCCCTTGCTGCAGCGGCGCAAGTGGAAATTGAAAGCAAGATTTAAAAGCGGCGCATTACAAATTAGCCTCGATCGCTGAAACCAAACGCGGTCAAAACAGGGTCAACCTTGGGTGAACTTGCACCGCCTTTCCTCGCTGAGCAGCACGGCGCCGCCGGTCAGAGGCTTGCACTCGTCTACGTCACGGCTTATCGTGAGCACTTTTGAGGGATACGCTGTGTGGTTTCATGGAGTTTCAGTGACGAAAACGGCTCAGGTTGAGCAGAGAAGTGGACGAGTTCAAGGCCCAACGCTCGTCCACTTATCGGCTTATCGTGAACACTTTTGAGGGATACGCTGTGCGGTTTCATGGAGTTTCGGTGACGAAAGACGGCTCAAGTTGAGCTGAGAAGTGGACGAGTGTAAGCCCCTGCCGCCGGTGATGACCGCCTTCAGCGCCGCGCTCTGCACGTAGAAGTCGAACTCGACCGAGGAGGACACGCTCGGGTTGGCTTTCTGGCGCCCTTCGAAGCGCAGCGTGTAGGAGGTGCCCGGCGGCAGGGGCTTACACTCGCCCACGTGTCGGCTCAACGTAAGCGCAGTCTGTGGGATAGGGGGTGCACATAGGGGTTGTGTAGGGGTTGTTTAGGGGGTGTATAGGAGGTGTCAGGAGGAATAACGGGGTGTTTAGGGTGTATGTTATGTCAGAAATGGCTCAGGTTGAGCTGGTAAGTGGACGAGTGTAAGGCCGTGCCCGGCGGCAGGCTCTTCTTGGGAAGGAACAGCTGCAGCGTGTCTGACTTGGTAACGGCGGGGTCCAGATTGTAGGGCCAGGGGGATGTTGCTCGCCACGTCATAGGGTGCCATTGACTGAAGGAACGAGGGTCAAAGTGAGCTGCATGACGTGGCAAGCAATGTCCCCCAGGGGCGGATGTCGATCGCCATGTCATAAGGTGCCGTTTAATTCAAGAAACGAGGGTTCACAGTGAGCTGCATGACGTCGCGAGCAATGTCCCCCAGGTCCAACCAGATTGACGGCGCTGCCGTCGGAGGCCGCGGCGGACCACCGGAAATCGTACCCAGCTTCGTTGGAGCAACTCGCCGCCATGAGCTGCACGGCAGCGATGATGCGAGTGGGGCGGCCGCGGGGCACTGCGCCGCCCACCGCCGAGGACCAGGGGCTTACACTCGTCCAGTTTTCAGCTCAACCTTAGCCGCTTTGTTTACACCGCCCGTATCCCCCTGTCTAAGAGACTTGGGGGAAATCATGCAACCAACGTATCCCACGAATTGTGCTTACGTTGAGCCGATAAGTGGACGAGTGTAAGCCCTTGCCGAGGACGCCGCGATGGACACCCCCATGGAGCACATCTCGCAGTGCGTGCCGTTGCCCTTGTACCAGGGGCTTACACTCGTCCACTTTTCGGCTCAACCTAAGCGATTTATGAGGGATAGGGGTTGCATTTAGAGGTTGCTTATGGGGGTGTTTAGGATGTGTTAGGCGATATTAAGCGGTGTTGAGGTTGTGTTTTTGTGTCAACCACGGCTCAGGTTGAACTGAAACCATGACGAGTGTAAGCCCCTGCCTTGTACCCCTGCGGGCACCGGTCGCACGTGAACTCGAGTCCAGGCGCCTTGATATCAGTGCAATTGACCCCCGAGAAGCACGGGCTGCCGTACTCAACACAGCCGTCGATGTCCACGCACCCGGTGGCGCCCGTGCCGCTGAAGCCGGCGGGGCACGGCCCACACGCAGGGGCTTACACTCGTCCACCTTTCAGCTCAACGTAAGCACTTTCTGTGGGATAAAGGTTGCATTTGGGGGTTGTTCAGGGGGTGTGCGGGTGGTACTAGGGGGTAATAGGGGGTGGCCAGGGAGCGTTTTTGTGTCAGAAGCTGCTCAAGTTAAGCTGAAAAGTGGACGAGTGTAAGCCCCTGCCCACACGAGGAGCCCGCCCCCGTGTCCCGGCACACGGACTGCGCGTCGCAGCCCCCGTTGTTCTCGGCGCACGTGGTCTTGGGCTTACACCCCGTCTTGCCACTGCCGAGGGCCCAGTCCGGGCACGGCCCGCACTCGACGGCGCCGGGCACGTTCACGCACACGGTGGCGGCGTCGCACCCGCCGTCAGGGGCTTACACTGGTCCACCTTTCGGCTTATCGTGAGTCACCTCTGGGACGGAATACACACTTCACACCCCCAAACATCCCTGGAATGCCACCCCTATCCCACAGCAAGCGTTTACGTTGAGCCGAAAAGTGGACGAGTCTAAGCCTCTGCCCGCCGTTGGCGCCGTCCGCGCACTCGTCGATGTCGGCGCACGTCTTGCCGTCGCCCTCATACCCGGCCGGACAGTTTCCGCATGTCCTGCCAACCGCCGGCGGGGCCATGTCCGTGCAAAGCACCAGGTCGTAGGGGCGCAAGTTGCAATTGAGAGCAAAGTTTGAAAACAGTTCATCATACATTGTAGCTTCAAGCGCCGGGACCAAGCACGGTCAACCGGGGATTTACATGAGTTGGACGTGGGGTGAACCTGGGGTCAACCTGGGTCAACCTGGGGTCAACCTGGGGTCAACCTGGGGTCAACCTGGGGTCAACCTGGGGTAAACCTGGGGTCAACCTGGAGTCAACCTGGGATCGAACTGGGGTCAACCTGGGGTCAACCTGGAGTCAAGCTGGGGCCAAGCTGGGGTCCACTTGTGGTCAACCTGGGGTCAACCCGGGATCAACCTGCGGTCAACCTGGGGTCAACCTGGCGTCAACCTGGAGTCAACCTGGGGTCAACCTGGGGTCAACCTGCACCGCCCTACAAGGGCATAGCACGGGTCCTTGGCGCACCCGTCGATGTTCTCACACGCCGTGATGTAGCGGCGCAAGTTGAATTTGAAAGCAGAAGTTGAAAGCATTAATATATCCCTACTTAGTTTCAAGCGCTTGTTCTGGTAGTTTCAACTTGGGTTTCATCGGTTCAACCTGCACCACCTTACCGTGAGCTGCCCCCCGGACCGCTCGTAGCCGGCGGGGCACGCGCCGCAGACGGCGTCGCTGGTGGCAGCGTCGGCGGCGCACGTGGTGAGCGCGTCGCAACCGCCGTTCAGGGGCGTACACTCGTCCACCTTACAGCTCAACGTAAGCGCTTTCTGTGGGATATAAGGGGTGCATTTCGGGGTTGTTTATGGGGTGTTTAGGAGGTGCTAAGCAGTGTCAGGGGATGTTTAGGGTATTCTGTGTCAGAAACAGCTCTAGTTGAGCTGAATAGTGGACGAGTGTAAGCCCCTGCCGCCATTCTTGAGGAAGCAAGGGTTTACCTTGCAGGTCACGCCGTCGCCCAGCTGGCCGGTCGGACAGGGGCCGCCCACCAGGGCCTGACCACTCTTCACAATGTCATTGTCAGACGAACAAACTACAACTCTTAAGATGAAAGATGAGGCAACACAATCACGGAAAAGAGTGGCGACCCGGTGCTCACACTCGTCCACTTCGCAGCTCAACGTAAGTACTCTTTGTGGGATTCGTTTGGTGGTTTCAGTGACAAAAATTGCCTAGATGGAGCCCACGAGTGGACGAGTGTATGAAGGACCCAGTGGTGACGGCCCTGCCGCACGTGCGTGTCGTGAGCGGCGCCTTGCTGTCCTCGCAGTGGACGCCCGCCGCGCACGGGGTGGCGGCGGCGGCGCACGCGTCGTAGTCCACGCATCCCGAGGTGCCGTCGCCCACCAACAGAGGCTTACACTCGTCCACATTTCGGCTTTACGCGAGCACTCTTTCAAGGCTGCGGGTTTATGATTTATGGATTAGGGTGGAAGGTTTATGGTTCAGGGTTTGGGGTCGGCTACGTTGGGCTTGGGTGGTTTCAGGCCAGAACGGCTGACAGAGGCAGAGCGCAGAAGTGGAGTAGTGTCATGTCAGCCCTGCCCACGAAGCCGGCGGGGCACGGCCCGCACGTGGACCCCGCGCCCGTGCCGCTGTCCAGGGGCTTACACTCGTGCACTTCGCAGCTCAATCTGAGCTGTTATTGTCACCGAACCTCCATGAATGCAACCAGCGTATCTCTCAAATATGCTCACGACAAGCCGGAAACTGGACGAGTGTAAGCCCCTGCCGCTGTCTACACACGCCGTCAGCGCGTCGCACCCGCCGTTGTTGCTGGCGCACGCGCTCTCCCTCTTGCACCCCGTCTCGCCGCTGCCCTTATACCAGGGGCTTACACTCGTCCACTTTATAGCTCAACGTAAGCGGTTTCCGCAGGACAGGGGGTGCGGTTAGGGGTCATTCAGAGGGTGATTAAGTGATTATGGGGTTTTTCAGGGGATATTAGTGGGCGTTCGGGGGTTTTTAGAAACCGATCAAATTCAGCTGAGACCTGGACGAGTGTCAGCCCCTGCCTTGGAACCCGCGGGGCAGCTGCCGCAGATGCGCGCACCCACGGTGTTGGTGCATGCGGTGAGCGGGTCGCACCCGCCGTTGCCCGCCGCGCACCAGGGACTTACACTCGTCCACATTTCCGGCTTACCTCAAGCACTTTCCGGGCGATGCGCTGGGAGTTTCACTGTTTCAGTCACGAAACCGGCGCAGGTTGAGCTGGTAAGTGGACGAGTGTAAGCCCCCGCCGCGCACTCGTTCACGTCCCCACACGTCACTCCGATCCATAGGGCCTGACGGATAGTGCTTGCCACATCGTAGGGTGCCATTGAACTCCAGCGCATAACACGGGGGGCAGGGCGAAAGCCTGGTGCCTCCTTATTATACACGCCGGCGGCAGTGTCTCTCTCTCTCTCGACTAAACAGTCGAGTATTCAGAGTGCATCAGATGACGTGGCGGGCAATGTCCGACGGGCCTACCGTTCCCGGCGTAACCGGACGGACATCCCCCGCACGTCCGACCGCCCACGGTGTTGGAACACACCACCAGCGGGGAGCACCCGCCGTTGACGAGCGTCGCGTCTTCGCATTCGTCGACGTCCAGGCAGAAGGGGCTCACACTCGTCCACTCTTCAGCTCAACCTGAGCTGTTTCTGACACAAAATATACCATAACCACCCCATAACACCCCCTAATACCCCCTAATATTCCCTGACACATCCTGAACACCCCCTAGGCAACCCCTAAATGCACCCCCTATCCCATAGCATGCGATTACGTTGAGACGAAAAGTGGACGAGTGTAAGCCCCTGCCAGGCAGCCCGTGCCAGCCACGGCCGCGTCGCCGGCGTAACCGTCGGGGCACTGCCCGCACAGGACGCCCGTGGCGGCATTGCTTGGGTCGGCGGTGCAGGCCACGAGGCCGTGGCAGCCGCCGTTGTCGCTGGTGCACGGGTCCTCATCCGCGGCGACCAGCTGGTCGCTGATGCGCCCCGACGTCACCACGCCCTGCGCCACCCCGTCCGAGTTGCGCCACGCCTGCCTGGCAGGAGGGTCATTGAGAACGAGCACTCGAACCGAGATTGGACGTGCCCACATGACTGACCAAATACCTTCAGGAGGATTGCGTATACAGATCATGCCCGCCCGAAGGAGGGGAGGGCGGTTTAAAGTCGGTCGAGTGCATGCTATCAATAACGGGGGCCAAGGCGGAAGCTCGGTGCCTCCTCATACACGCTGACGCGTCTCTCTCTATCTCTCTAACCTCCCTGCCTGGACGCTGTTGAGCGTAAGGTGGACTCGGCGTACTGCGAGCCCAAAGCGGTCCGCACCGCCGCCAGCAGGTCGCCGGTGCCGAACGCCGCGCCCAGGTTCAGCGACGCGTCCGCCAAGCTCCCGGCCGGTACAGTGAGCCGCGTGACAATGGTCAGTCCGTCGTGCAGAGCCTGGCCACTCAGTGCCATTTCTGCTCAACTCGAGCATCTCTGAGGTGCTAAGCCAAGAAGAAAGTGGTGTAGTTATCCGATCAGGTCAACTTGAAATGTCAAGCTCTATGACATGTTAAGCTAAGATGCCACTCACGTGGCTCACAACTTGCGGAGGAGCTGAAGGTGGACTAACGTAAGGCCGTGCCGTCGGTGGCTGTGGACTGCAGCAGGCGGCGCCGCGCCATCCGCCTCTTGGTGGAGGCGTGCGCCGCGGGGACGGCCGGTGCAGGCGCCGTGCATCCGTCCACAGGCGCGTACAACACCTGCGCTGTCACGCCCGCGATTGTGGTGCCCCCAACCCCGCCCCCGCCCCCGCCGGCCGCGGCCACGAACGCGTCCTCGATGCTGGCGCTCAACGTGTCGTACGGCACCTTTCCCATCTCCGAGAACTCATCCAGGAATCCCACGTCGGTAGTCGACGGATAGTCGGCGTAACACGACGCGTCGTAGTGCGTGAAGCCGGCTAGCAGGGCCTCACGCTCGTTCAGAGTGACAAGATATGATCCGATATCGATATGGGAGATCGATATGGGAGATCGATGTAGCAGATCGACATGGGAGATCGGACATTAACGGGTTATCGATAGGAATATCAATATGGAATATAGGTTATCGATGTGGGGTATGGTATATCAATGTGGTTATCTACCACATCGATCTGGTCAACCTGGATATCGATATGGGATATGGGCTAATGATATGGGAGATGACAGTATCGATATGGTCATCTCCCATATCGATATGTGATATCTTGTCACTCTGTTCCCGCAGCGACTTCACGTGAGCACTTTCTTCGAGGTATGAAGCGGGGGTACGTTGTGCGAAGTACAGGTGTTTCATGGACAAGACGGAGGCTTAAACTGTCGGCCTGACCGGTCGGGTACATCTACTCTAAATCGAGGGTGTATTCACTGAAGGATCGCGACCAGGTCGGACTGTCGGCGGGTCGGTCGATGGAGTTGTGGAAACGGATTGTTCTGATTGGTCGTACGGAATTCAATACCAGATCTTCGACACCAGACCCGACTCTGAGTTCAAGTTTGTGCTGAGAAGGGAGGTCGTGTGGGGCCCTGCCGGCCAGACACGACACGCAGGTGTCCGCCGTGACGCCGTTGCAGGACGCGCAGCCGGCGTAGCACGGTGGGGGCGGGGACGGCGGCGGAGGGGGCGACGGGGGAGGCGGTGACGGTGGGGGGGAGGGGGGCGGGGGCGGGCTGGGAGGCGGCGGCCGAGGCGGCGGCAGAGGTGGGGGTGCAGGAGGTGGCGGTGACGGCGGGGGAGGGCTGGGGGGAGGCAGCGGGGAAGGGGGAGGTGGGCTTGGAGGAGGGGATGGAGGGGGCGGCGCGGGGGACGGCGGCGGGGAAGGCGGGGGTGGTGACGGCGGCGGGGGCGGGTGCGGCGGCGGTGGGCTCGGCGGAGGAGGAGGTGCCGGTGGAGGCGGGCTGGGAGGCGGCGGCGGGGATGGCGGCGGCGGCAACGGGGGTGTGGGTGGCGAAGGGGGGGGAGGCGAGGGGGGTGGCGGCGACGGAGGGGGAGGCGGAGCCGGCGGCGGCAGCGCGTTGACCGTGGGCGCCACAACCAGAGTCGCAGTGGTCAGCGAAGTGAGCCCCGATGTAGTCAGCGCATCCGCCAGGACCGTGCCTTCCGCCGCTGTCTGCAGCGTCGCCGCCAAGGAACTCGCGCTCGCCGCCACGTAGGGCCTGCCCACTTCTGCTTCTCTTTTCAGTTCAATTTGAGCATGTTCGCGACATTACATCCGTGCATTATGAGCAAACAGTCCGACAATCAGGTTGGTTGAGCTCACCATGTGAAGCGCCTTGAATCTCGATGAACGTTGAAAAAATAAAATGAAGATGAGCTGAAAATGGAAGGAGTGGCCACGCGCGGGAGGGGGGTGCGGCGCGTGTGCACGGGTACACCGGTACAGTATGAACAAACAGTGAGCTGGAGCAGCGACCAGCCCCGCCTCCGTGCTCACTGCGACGGCGAACTCCACGTCCACGCGCGTGGTGGTTAGCAGCGCGCGGCGCGCAGAGGTGGTCTCCAACACATAGGGCCAACCGGAACGTGCCAGTAATGCTTTTGGCACAATAGGCAAATCGAGGGAATTTTAGGCGTCATTGGGCGTGTTCTGTACATTATGGCTGTTTTCGGGGTATATGCAGAATTCTTTTGGCATCTTCCGGCAAAAAATTGTCGGTATGACTGGGCATAATTGGGCATCATCCGAGCATAATAGGCTGAATTTTGTGAATTAAGCATAGGGAATTATGGCAAAGGAATTAAGCATAGGGAAATTTGGCATATTCCGGCTGGCCCTACCACCACAGTGATGATGGCGATGGCTGCCTCCAGGAAGGCGCCGGCGGCGGCGACGCCCGTGATGCAGCGGCGCAAGTTGAATTTGAAAGCAAACTTTTAAGGCGCTTCATCATATATAGTTTCAAGCGCTTAGCTCCCGACGCTTTCAACGTAGGTTTGAAAGGGTCAACCTGCACCGCCCTACCGTGATGAACACCGCGCGCGCTGAGTTGTCGAAGGTGGCTTCCGAATACCCGACTAACAGGGTCGTACACCAGTTCCCGTGCCGCGGCGCTTTACTCGACATTTTCGAAGCCATCACAGCCGGACAGAGAACGAAAAGTGTCATCTCTCGATGCGATGACGGTTTGAATAGTCTGACATTTTGAGGTAAATTCACTAGTCAACTAGGTGGCACATTAACGTGTTTAGCGGTCAATCAAATGTCGGGGATGTAACTGGGTCCTATTACATGGTTGTTGGTTTTGAATATTCCTCAACAAGACTGTAAAGTTGAGCTGCAAAGGGAATTGGTGTGAGTCCCCGCCGTTCAAGCCAACAGTCATGTCGAAGGACCACTGCGCAGGAGGCGGGGACGGGGACGGGGGAGGCGGGGACGGGGGGGGCGGTGACGGCGGCGGGGGCGACGGCGGCGGCGGTGACGGCGGCGGAGGTGGTGAAGGCGGCGGGGGAGGGCTCGGCGGAGGCGGGCTCGGCGGCGGCGGCGGGGATGGCGGCGGCGGTGAAGGGGGCGGCGGTGGGGAAGGCGGCGGCGGGGAAGGAGGCGGTGGCGGGGAAGCAGGCGGCGGCGAGGGAGGAGGCGGCGGCGAGGGAGGAGGCGGCGGACTCGGTGGTGGGGGAGAGGGCGGCGGCGAGGGAGGCGGAGGCGGGCTCGGTGGCGGGGGCGACGGCGGCGGGGGCGGGCTCCATGAGTAAGGCCCGGTATGTATCAATCGCATGCTCTTTGTAAAATGACAAAGCACCAATGCGAGAGGCGTGGAAAATGCAAAACGACTGTAACATGTGATCATGTGGATGATACCGGGCCTCACCGGCGGCGGCGGGCTTGGAGGAGGTGGAGGCGAAGGAGGCGGTGGGGGGGAAGGAGGAGGCGGAGGTGACGGCGGCGGCGGCGGGCTGGGAGGGGGTGGAGAGAACGGGGGGGGGGTGGGCTAGGAGGCGGCGGGGGGGAAGGAGGCGGTGGAGGCGACGGCGGCGGCGGCGATGACAGCGGCGGCGGCGGGCTGGGAGGAGGGGGTGGGGACGGAGGCGGCGGAGGGCTCGGCGGCGGCGGGCTCGGCGGCGGTGAAGGGGAAGGTGGGGGCGGGCTGGGCGGTGGAGGGGGAGGGGGGGACGGACTTGGCGGTGGTAACGGCGGTGGAGACGGCAGCGGCGGCGGCGGGCTGGGTATGAGCTGCCACACCGAGGGTGGGCCGTCATCCGATCCGCTTCCGTCGACGCGCATGAACTTCAGCCATGCCGTGGCGCTGGAGAACATGTTGAACCTCTTCGTGAGCGCCGGAGTGGACCAGCCGGTGATGTCCTGGTCGAAGGCGGCGGCGCCTTTGAACATTCGGTACATGTACGTGACGCTCGCGGTGTTCCAGTCCCCGATCGGCTGATTAAAAGCCGTAGCCCCGTAGAACATGTTGCGCATACTCGTGACGCTCGCGGTGTTCCAATCCCCGATTGGCTGATCGAAAGAATAAGCGTGGTTGAACATGTTGCGCATATCCGTGACGCTCGCGGTGTTCCAGCCCCCGATCGGCTGATTGAAGGCGGCGGCGCGGAGGAACATGTACCCCATATTCGTGACGCTCGAGGTGTTCCAGTCCCCGATATGCTGCTTGAAGGCCGCGGCGGTATGGAACATCGACTTCATATTCGTGACGCTCGAGGTATCCCAAGTAACGAGAGGCTGATTGAAGGTTGCGGCGCCGCGGAACATGTAGCTCATATCCGTGACGCTCGAGGTGACCCAAGTCGTCAGCGGCTGGTCGAAAGCTGCAGCGTCACGGAAGATACTGCCCATATTGTTGACGCTCGCGGTGTTCCAGTCCCCGATATGCTGATTGAAGACGGCGGCGCCATTGAACATGCTGTCCATCCTCGTGACGCTCGCGGTGTTCCAGTCCCCGATATGCTGATTGAAGACGGCGGCGCCATTGAACATGCTGTCCATCCTCGTGACGCTCGCAGTCTTCCAGTCCCCGATTGGCTGATTGAAGGCGGCGGCGTCCCCGAACATGCCGGCCATAGCCGTGACGCTCGACGTCTTCCAACCCGCGAGAGGTTGATTGAAGGCGTCGGCGCCGCGGAACATGTTGCCCATATTCGTGACGCTCGCGGTGTTCCATTCTCTGATTGGCTGATTGAAGGCGGCGGCGGCTCCGAACATATTGTTCATACCTGTGACGCTCGAAGTGTCCCAGTCCGCGAGCGGCTGATCGAAAGCTACAGCTCTGTAGAACACTTTGCTCATATCCTTGACTCTCGCGATGTTCCAGCTTCCGACAGGCTGATTGAAAGAAGAAGCGCGATCGAACATGTAGCGCATCTGCGTGACGCTCGAGGTGTCCCAGCCCCCGACAGGCTGATCAAAAGCATAAGCGCGATTGAACATGTAGCTCATATCAAAGACGCTCGAGGTGACCCAGCCCGCGAGAGGCTGATTGAAGGCGGCGGCGCGGCGGAACACGCCCCACATCCTTGTTACGCTCGAGGTGTTCCAGCCCGAGAGAGGCTGATTGAAGACGGCAGCGCCATGGAACAGCCGAAACATATCCTTGACGCTCGAGATATCCCAAGCAACGATCGGCTGATCGAAAGCTGCAGCGCCCATGAACATGCTGTGCAAGCTCGTGACGCTCGAGGTGTCCCAGCCCGCGAGAGGCTGATCGAAGGCGATGGCTTCCCAGAACATGCCTTGCATAGTCGTAACACTCGAGGTATCCCACCCCGCGAGCAGCTGATTGAAAGCGGCAGCGTCTCGGAAAACGTAGGTCATATCCGTGACACGGGAGGTATCCCAGGCCGCGAGCGGCTGATCGAAAGTTGCAGCGCCGTAGAACATCCTGCCCATATCCGTGACGCTGGAGGTAACCCAACCGCTGATGTCAGCGTTAAACTCGGTAAGCTCATCGTCAAACGCCGAAGACATATCGGTGACAGCCGACGTGTCCCAGCCTGGCATCGGGCCGTACAGGCTGTCGACGCACAGCCCATCCACCGGGTGCGTCCCCAGGCATGTATTCACGGCCGTCTGGAAGTTGCTTTGGGTGATGGCAGCAACGGCAGCCGCGCTGGTGAGCTTGCTGAGGATGATGGCGCCGGTGAGGAGGTTGGTGAGCGCGGCACCGCTCACGCCTCCACCAGCGCGGCTGCGCCGCCGCACGCTCGAGCCGTGCGTTTGGGAAGTGCACAGGCCGTACATTGGGTCCACCAATAGGCGTGCAATGACAGCCGCCATGGAAGTGCCGCCGGTGAGGGCAGCGGAGATCATCCCGCGGCGATGACTCTCTTCTCCCGGGAGCGCGAGCGGGATGGAGGCGGCGGTGGTGGCGGCGGCGTACCTTGCGGCGTTGGGAGCCAACGCATCCAGAGACGCGGAGGCAAACGTGACCTTGCGGCTGTCAGCTCCCAGCTTGCCGTCATCCGAGCAAGCTCCCACGGCGTGAGTGCCTCTCGACAATGCGATCCAAGCGGAGCACGCCGGCACCTCCGCGTCGTGGTCCATATCGCCGTGGTCAAAGTTGATCGCCACAGCCGCCTCCGTGCTCTCCGCTGTCCCGCCACTCTCCGTGCTCTCCGCGGTTTGACACGCAGGCGGAAAGTATAGCGCCGCCACTGAGCGGTGAAACGAATCACAAGCGCTCGAAGATCCAAAGATCCAGTGCGCGATGACTTCCGCAGATTAGGGACGGATGCATGATGCTCGCTGCGTAAACCACGATAACCAAGACAACAACATTACAACCACACATATCCTCGTGCATTCCGTGTTGTGGAATTGAGTGGTATTGACACGAATTGTAGACAGCCGCCGTTTAATTTTAACGCATTATGATCACGTGGCGACTGGCGACCAATATACATGCATTTAACATTCACGATATATTATTCTGCCCTACCGCGAGCAGAGCGCGGCTCCACACGCGCACGTCGCCGATGTGCCCCGCATAGCAGCCGCGCGACGCACACGATGACGCATCCGGAGACAGCCGCGATGGGATCTTGGAGAGAGAGGCGCCGATAGGCAGGCGCTCCGGCGCCTCGGAACCTCCATGGTGGAGGTGAGCTCCCGCTAGTAGGGTCTGATGGATATTGCTCGCCACGTTATCCCATGTGTGTGAACCCACGTTTCTCGAGATGCCGAGGGGGGGGGCAGAGCGGCAGCCAAGTGCCTCCTTATGCCTATACATCCATACGCGTCTATCTCGCCCTCTCGCTATTTGCGTTGAACGGAATCATATGATGTGACCAGCAATATACGCCAAGCCCTACCCGCTCCAAAGCCGCCCTGGCATGCGTGGTGAATGCGAGCGCTACCCTCGGGCGCGAGGTCGGGGGACGTGCCGGTCTTCGTCACGTCGATGCCGCCGATGTAGATCCTCACCTGATCATACGTTGCTGTGGTGCCTACGCTCACGGCGACGTGCTGCCACACGTTGGCAGTCAAGTCAACACACCGCCCTCCCGTAATGAGAGTGAGTACGTCGATGAGACGCAAGCCCAGTTCCGGAAAGTAAGGTCGAGGCAACGTCAAGCGTTAGTGAATAAGAGCTTGAGATTACCGAGGTGCCAGAAGGCAAGCGCACAAATATCAAATGGCTTGATGTCATGACTACAAATTATGTATGTCCGCCAAGTCACAGGGCCGCGGCAGCTCAAGAAACGATGGTCTAATAGCATGGGATGAATGGAGTCTTGAAGGAGTGGACGTGTTTCACCCCACCAAACTGCCACGCTGGTAGTGGTCTCACCGGCGCACTCGCCTTGAGCGGATCCGCCAGTAGGCATGACCACGCCCCACCCGCCGCCACCGAGCACCTGAGCATTGAGGTTAATGTTGAGTGCACGTTAGTACCTCACTCGACAGAATGAATTCACGTCACTCACTCAGGATCACTTTGGATAGGATGCGAGTGGTTTGAGAGAGAGATACGCTTCCGCGTGTATGAGGAGGCACTAGGTGTGATGACCCACGCGCAACTAGTTTTCAGAGGAAGGTTTCTTACCCACAGGAGGAACTGGTTCGTCGCCAGGTCGAAGAGCCAAACACTCGTTCCCTTTTCCGCTCAAGTCGAGCATATTCGGGGCGCTACTTTTGGACAATTGCTCGTGGTTTCATTTTCAAATCCGCTCAAGTTCATTCTACACTGCTCAAGCGGGGGGGTCATACGCTCGTAGGATCTTCTCATGCGGGGATGGATTAATTTACAGTCGTGTGCAAATTAATCGGAATTACAAGACTAACGAAGTGTTTCGCCCCTGAGAACATATTTCAAAACATGATCGATAGAGCTACCATGTGGGCATTGATTTCTGCTGAACACGCCATCTCATTACCAATACCGACTGTTCTGTATTCGGTCGAATCAAATGTAAACGATAGTGCTTCGGTCCCGGGACACACATCGAGCTTGAGTATATTGACTCCAGCACTGATATGGTATAGACCTAAACGCGTGTAAAATCGGGTGCTGAACAGTGTGGGTTGCAAAAAGACACAAGTTTAAGGCCCTGCCGGGTCGGCGATGGTCGGACTGACCCAATCCTGGAACGTGAGTTGGGTACTGCTGAGCATCATCCACCTCCGTCAACTCACCTTCGTCTTTTACCCTCGTCAAGGCGCCCTTGTCATCCAACACCGTTACTCACCCTCGTCCCTAACCCTTACCCATATCGTCATTTACCCCCATTCACTTCGGAGCTCAGCGTCCTAATCCCAATGTACCTCAATGTGTCCCACGCCATACATGAGCTCCGGATCCCGCGCACCACCACTCTGTGGGTGCCTGCCTGGCTTGAGTGGCATAGACTGGAGACTCACAGCAGCAGTATCAGCACTGAGCGAACTAAGCTCAGGCACTTGCCATACCGCATTCGCTTTCCACCTGGCTTGCGGCACCCGCTACCACATGGTGTCGAAACCTGCGGCAACCTAACTAGGGCGCAACTTTGAGGTTTCCGACCCTGCTCTTCGGCGCGATCCCGATTTGCTCTGTGCAACGGTCGCCCCCCCTGTCGCTTCCCCACCTCCCACGCCGCCGCCGCCGCTGCCGCAGATGCGTGCGAGTACGGGTACGGCGCCGCCGCTGGTATTGGCGACTATGAGCAGCTGTGCCAGGGTCGCCCACCCGGTCGCTTACCCACCTCCCTCGACGTTGTCGCCGCCGCCGCGGATGGGTGCGATTACGGGTACCATGCCGCCGCCGCGCCTGGCGACTCCAAGCGCGCGTTCCACGCCCGTTGGTTCTGGCCCGGGCAGGGAGGTTATTGAGAACGAGCACTTGTCCGACGTTGAGTTTCCTCCTCCTCCTACTCCACCTCCTCCTCCCCTCCTTCTCCGTCTCCTCCGCTTCCTCCTCCTACTCTTCCTCTTTATCCTCCTCCTACGCCTCCACCTCCGCCTCCTCCTC
>Ga0307489_10000735_pt1 | contig 20673 bp, 30 predicted proteins | sample SB12metaG_FD_202247 | JGI IMG/M metagenome (GOLD analysis project Ga0307489, IMG submission 202247) | Sea-ice brine microbial communities from Beaufort Sea near Barrow, Alaska, United States - SB 1.2 | ecosystem: Environmental > Aquatic > Marine > Coastal | place: USA: Alaska | collected...
TTGCTCTCGCTGGAGCAGGCAGACGCGATATCTGTTTACAGCAGCGACCTTTTGGTCGCTGACAGTTGGACTCTGTTTTCGTGGTTCAAACTTGAAAGGGGACCTCCCTGTTTGATACGAGCTATACCTTACATTGTATTGCCACAAACCAAAACATTCTGTGCTTTCCGCAGAGAACGGCGGTAAGCCGGCACATTTGCGACTGGCAGCGCTCGAGGCCACCTCACACACAAGACCGTTCCTCCGTCCCGTCCCCGCCACCATGTCAGGCGCGTTCTCCGCCGCCCCGTTCCCGCCCGCCGTCGCCGGCTCCGTCGTCGGTCCCCACGCGAAGGCCTTCACATCCGGCTTTGCCGCGGCGTCGCCACAGGAGCCTACCGCCGCCGCTGCCGCCGCTGCCGCCGCCGCCAGCGCCGCCGCCGCCGCCGCCACGGGCGCCACCGCCGCCGCCGGGCCCGTCAAGCAGTACAGCGCCTTGAGCATCTGCAAGAGCCTGTTCGCCGGCGGCGCGGCCGGCGCCATCAGCCGCACCGCCGTCGCGCCCCTGGAGCGCCTCAAAATCCTCCAGCAGGCGAGGGGGCATCCAACAAACGGTTCAGCGTTGGCACAACTTGTCGTTTTGGCACAACAATGTGCGGGTGAACTGGAGGGCGTACTGACGCGGTGGATGTTGCCCGACTGGACATGGCGGCTGTCTGGGACGGCCTGTTGCCGAACTCGCTGTTCAGTACAAGGACCACACGTTGAGTCCGCTTACAAGTGTCAGGTCTTCGCGTTACAGGTCAAGTGACCATACTAACGTGGATGCTACCGGGCGGCCAGTGAAGTGAGCACACTCCGTGGATGATACCTGCCGGTCTATTCGGTAAGATGACCATGTTGAGCGGTGCCATGTTCGGTGACGTTAGCATTGCCGATGATGACGCCAGCGCGAAGCCACCGAGTGTCATGTGTTGGATGCTACCTGGCCACCGAGTACTGTCGTGGATGGTACTGCACCGGGCCATGGAGTGCCGTTTTTTTCGGTGAACTGAGCACGGTGCCGTGGATGATACGAGGCCTTCTCTTTGGTAAGATGACCACGTTGGGTGGTGCCGTGTTCGGTGTAGTCACCATTCCGATGTGGCCGCGGATGGTACCAGGCCATGGCTATGGTCAGGGCACCAAACAGGACGGCACTCAGTACGGTCACTTCACCAAAGGGAAGCCCCCGAACCATCCATGTGGGTATGGTCAGGTCATCTAAGACGACGGCTCTCAGTGCGATCACTTGACGAACGGGAAGCCCTGGTACCGGCCCTGGGTACGGGTGGCGGGAAACACGACGATGGCGTACAACGGCGTGTGGAGCGGCCTCAGCCACATCATGAAGTCCGAGGGCCTCAGGGTAGGGCCGTTCAGGTTGACCCTAGGTTGATCCCGCTCGCGTTCAACGCTTGAAGCTACAGTATGATGGACCGCTTAACCTGGCTTGGCTTCAGCGCTGTAAGCTAAAATTTGATGGACCGCTTTCAAGTTTGACCCGGCTTGGTTTCAGCGCTGAAGCCAAACTATGATGGACCGCTTTCGAGGTTTGCGCTCAAGTCCAACTTGCGCTGCTACATCAAGGGCATGATGGTGGGCAACGGCGCGAACTGCATCCGAATCATCCCAAACTCGGCGTGCAAGTTCATGGCGTACGAGTACCTGGAGGGCGGCGTGCTGGGCAGGGCCTTCCAATGGTTCCCTTTTCAGCTCAACCTGAGCTGTTCTGTCCCCGAGACCACCATCTGAAGATACTCGAAGGTGCATACTTAAGCTGAACCTACCAATCGTACCCTTTGCAGCTCAACTTGAGCCGTTCTGCCCCTGAGACCATCACCTAAAAACCACTCAAAGGTGCATATTTAAGCTGAAACGGGACAATTGGATGGCCCTGGTGCTGGGCATGGTGCGCCAGTCGGACCCGGACGCGCAGATGGGCCCGCTGATGCGCCTTGCCGCCGGCGCCGGCGCGGGCATCATCGCCATGAGCGCTACGTACCCGCTGGACATGATCCGCGGCCGTCTCACCGTGCAGGTGGGTGCGCCTAGAGTGCCGGTACACATTATGCGTGTGACATGATTATGGGGCGCCTCACGGTGTAGGAATGTTCGCATAGAGTACCGATGCACATCAGACTGTTTGCTCATAATGCTCCGGTGTCACCGTACACACTCGCCGCATCCTTGTCCCTGGCCTGGCCACTCGTTTCCAGAATGTGTGCTCATCATATACCAGTACACACTCGCCGCACCGGTGGATGACGTGGCGAGGACATGAGCACCGTGTCACTTGGCCCTCGGTGCAGGTGGAGGGGCAGGGCGTGAAACAGTACAACTCGATGATACACGCAACGAGAGTCATCATCCGGCAGGAGGTAGGGCCTTGCAGATGTTGCTTTATACGTCAACCAACGCATGTTGTGCCCACATTTTTTGAGTCGCGTGGCATCCTATGATGTGGCGAGCGGCATCTGCCAGGCCCTAGGATGAGGGCATCGGCGCGCTGTACAAGGGGTGGGTGCCCTCCGTGCTCGGTGTCATCCCCTACGTCGGCCTCAACTTCGCCGTGTACGGGTAGGTGCTCCGCAATAATGCCTGCCACCTCATCCACCACGTTTAAAACCCTCATTTTCCAATAGCGCGGCGAGCATTTGTTTATTTCTTGTGATATCCTGAGTTGAATGGCATCCAGCAACGCGACCCATGTCAGTTTCGTCGTCAATGCAAGTCCAACTATCATTCACGATGTAGTGACGAAAACAAACCCATGACGGGGGGAGCGATTTCCACTCGTACCTACGCGCGGGACGCTGAAGGACGTGGCGGCGATGGGGCAGGGGCTTGATAGCACGAAGGACCTCAGCGTGGCGTCTGGCCTGGCGTGCGGGGGTGTCGCGGGTCGGGCCCGGTGTCATCGCCCGTACACGTTCACCTCATCCTCCTCATCCTCCGCCTCCGCCTCCTGCCCTTCCTCCTCTTCTGGCACTCAATAATCAGTCTACCACTCAATATGGTCATTTAATCACCACACAGCTCCGTGTGATGCTAGGCCCTGGTCGCAGGCGCCATCGGGCAGACGGTGGCCTACCCCTTCGACGTAGTGCGCCGGCGCCTTCAGGTGTCCGGGTGGGAGGGGGCCAAGGCGCTGGCCGACGGAACCGGCGCTGCCAACGCGCCACTGCGCTACACGGGGATGGTCGACTGCTTCGTCAAGACGGTGAGAAACCCATCCACGTCAACCTGTTGTACCTGTACACCTTCATCCCGAGCGTAGTGTACCAGTGCCTCGTTCACGCCGTCCGCTTGAGCGTGCACATCTAGGAACAGACCAAACTATAATGTCTTTTCAACTTGAACCTGGACAGATTCGGCACGAGGGCGTGGGTGCGCTGTTCCACGGCCTCAGCGCCAACTACATCAAGGTGGCGCCGTCCATCGCCATCGCATTCGTGACGTACGAGGTAAGGCGGTGCAGACTCACACGAGATTGACCCTTGGTTGACCCTGGGTTGTACGTGCTTGGTTTCAACGCTTGAAGTCAAAATTAATGAAGTGCTTTCAAACTTTGCTTTCAATTTTGACTTGCGCGACTACAACGAGGAGCTGAAGCGCGCGCTGGGCGTGGAGTTCTACATCTCCGCGTGAGGCTCCGACAGTCGGTTGGTCGATGTGATGGTGGGGAGTGGGGGCGAGAGTCCATCGGTCGCGCGGTCGATGCGACGAGGGTGGGCGCTGAGAAGACACGAGGTAGAGGGAGTTTGAGGGAGGTTGAGGTAGGTTGATGTTGGACTTCGAGGGGAAACGACGTTGAGGGATGGTGCCGAGGGGCGAGAGCGCAGTCGAAACGAAGTGGGGGGGTTGAGCTGACGAATTGATTGGCGCGACGTCGACTGGGGGCGCCGAGGAGCCGCAGAGGCATCCGTCGGTCTTCGCGATGAGCATGATGTCGAGAGACGTCGACGGATGTTGAGAGGAGGGCGCTGTCATCGCCATGGGCACCACGTGTATAAAGGTCGCCGAGAGGATCGCCGGTGCTTATTAGTATTCTTAACCGTTGTTTGTCTGCCTCGACGGACAGTACATGGTCGGTAATTCACAATCTCGTGGGTGGTATTGCGCCTACTTGTTGTAAGTGATTCACTGTACATGCCGGCAATCACAACGCTATATCAGCTCTCGTGGATGAGGTTGGCGAGGCGAGGCCCACCGCTAGCTAACCGCGTGTTGGTGCCGAACGAACTCGGATACTGAGCACGTAGTACACCCCCCTCTGGCGACCGCTGATGAGCAACCAACATCAGTAGGACTCGGACCGTTGCCGGTTTTGGAGTTGTTCGTGTCGGGATTGCACGCATTGTGCGAGCATCAGCTGAAGCGGGGCAAGTTGAAACTGAAAGCAAACCATGACCAGCATCCGCATTTCCTCACTGGCCGGGCCGCCGGACGGACTCCACGTACGCTTTTGCGACTGGAGCTACTACTTTACGCAGTTCGGCAGGGGGGTTCAAACGGGGATGGCGTGTGCCGCGGTATGGTCACGATCAGGGCTCGATCTCGTGCCGAATCCGGCGGATCCGGCGGCCGGATCCGGCTGGATCCGGCCGAATGTTGAAACTACCGGACTAAGTAATGCTCACCACGTCATTCACGACATTTACACCCCCGTTCATTGAGAAAAGTGACATGCATCACGGTGTGACACGGCTAGCATTGAGGGTACCCATGCGAGCCACGGCATCTACCGAATGGCGTAAGGTGCTCTCAGGCACATCCTTAACCACACAAACCACACACAGGTTACCGGGGACTGGCCACGTCATCCACCACGTAGTGTGCGGGTGCTCGCGATATCATTCCGCTAACCCCACCCATCCATGCCACGGTTCAGAAACCCCTGAGGCGGGTTATGCCCCGGCCGCCGCCGCCGCCGCCCGCACACCTGCCCTTTGCCAATGACGCGCGCACCGCGCTCTGTCCAATAGCTTGATGCCCCAAAACTCCCACTGACGCCGCCGGGCCGCCCCTCCTACCAACCAAATGCTCAAACCCGCCCACCCCGTTGATGCCGCCGGCCCGGTGCCGCACTTGCTATCGATCGGAGGTCCTAAAGTTGAAGTGATAATGCCCCCACCGCCGCCCCGAGCACGTTTCCGCGGCACTTTAGTAAGTATATGGTGGTGATGTAAACCGTCACCGCCGGGATCAGGGGCCTCGGATTGGCCTAGTAGACAAGGCGGTCTAGTAGACAAGGCGGTTGTGTTACATGGGCATGTCGCCCCGAGCGAGGCGTCAAGAATGCGGCGGCAACACACACGATAGGGACTCAGTACGCTCGCCGCCCTCCACCGCCGCCCCGAGTACAAATCCACAGCGCTCCAATATGTTCGCCAGCCTCCCCGATTCGGGATTGGTGAGTGGTTTCACAGACAACACGGCTCAAGTTGCGTTGAAACGGAGACAAGTAGGAGGCTCTGGGAGGCGGAGGCGGTATGGGCCGCAAACGACATGGAGTGTGGTAGGGGGAAATGCATACATAATGCGCAACGTAATCCACCAGGTGGTGTACCGGTGGTCACCACATTATGCACCACATAGTGTACCGGTGCTCGCCACATCATCCACCGCTGAGTTCAATATTGTACCGGTGCTCGCCAGGTCACCCGGCACAAGGTCCCTGAAATTCCCTGAAGCTCCCTGAAGCTCGAGGTGGATGGGAGGTTGATGGGAAGTGGATGGGAGATGGACGGGAGGTGGATGCGGCGAGTGCGGTGCGTGCCATTACGAGCAACAGTCCGGACACCGTTGTGATACGCAATCCGGACACCACTGTGTGAGGCAGCGCGCATGAGCAGAAACCTTACGTCACGAGGGATTCCCGGCGATCCTGGAGCTCAGCCTAGTCCATCCAGCTGTGCTGTTATCTCATGGCAAAACTCCTGAAAACTGCAAAACTGAGACATAAGCTTTCAGGTTTTGCACCTGGCGAGACTTGAACCTGCGCCGACATTATACTCATGTTGAGCATGTCCCACATTTGCCGAACTGTGGCAATACAATGTATAGCTCGTATCAAACAGGGAGGTCGCCTTTCAAGTTTAGAACCACGCAAACAGAGTCCAACCGTCAGCGACCAAAAGATCACTGCTGTAAACATATATCGCGTCTACCTGCTCCAGCGAGAGCAAGCTCCGTGCTTGTCGGGAGGGTATAAATACCCCCATCCCCCGAATGCTTGTTTTCGTCGTTCGTATGTGGTCGGGCGGGTCCCACGTGCTGTGTCCGCTCGATCGAGGAGTCCCCAAACCCCCCTCATCTGCCGGCACCCCTAGTGAGGGCCAACTGCCGGCTTCCGGAGGGTCCGCCCGTGGGCGGCCTGCACGTGGTGCGCAGGCGGGTGTACCGGTCCTCGCGAGGAAGGACACGTGGTCTGATACCACACGTGGTGCGGTGGTCAACGGACTGCCCCCCCTGTAGGGAGCAATCCACCGCTAATTGTTTTTGACCGTTTGGGCGGCGACCCGAACGGCTCCGACGGCCGAAATAGGTCAAGGCGGCCCCTGACCCTAGCCTCCGAAGGTAGGTACCGACCGAGCCCAACCGGCCTCACACCCGAAATCGATGTCGGAAGTGTCGCGAAACACACTGGAAAGAGCCTCCCCCTTTATCCCGTAATACACCGGCCGAGTACACAGTAGCGATCGGCCAGCCGGGCCTTGAGGGTCGATGTGTTAGATAGAATGATCTATGGGTCAAACATGGTTTCGAACGCGCAAGCATGCCCAGGAAAGGAAAGCGCGGCACGTGCTGGTTGAGGGCACATGGGAGTTCATCTATAATATTTGGGAGGATGGAATTCGTCACCTACGTGCCGGGCTCATCCACCAGAAACACTGAAAAGTGATCTCGAGCTGAACCGTCTGGGGTTCGAGCCGGCGACCTCACGATTATCACCTCATCGCTTGGCGACTGAGTTATGATGACCGACGAAAGATAGACTGACCCATGATATCTTGGACAATGCCAGATTTTCTTGAAGTAATAATCCTAAACCCTAAACCCTAAACCCTGAACCCTAAACGCTCCGGCGTCCGGCTCATCACCTCCAAAACATATGTTTTCGGACGTTTAGCTTCCGTCAAAATGTTCACGGTCGGACTTGAAGAAGTGATTGTCTTGGACGCGACGAAAATAGACTGGCATTCTTGGTCTAAACGCCTCGCGAGAAACCCAGTTCCAACGTGTCACCAGGCACATTGCGCGCGCAATGGCCAGCGACGCAGCGGGGTACGCGCGACGCCACAGTGGAGAGATATCTCAAGCAACACTTGAAGTTGCCGTCAACATCATTTCCTCCCGCTGAATTTGCCCCGGCGGTTCACTCATCGTTTTGTTGCGCGATGCTCGAACAGGCCCGAAAAGTAGTCCTTACCGTGGTAATGTACCGGTACACGTTTATTCGCGACTTTGACGGTCCGACCGGCCAAATAGCCTCCGTGTCGCCACGGAAATCTGCCATCTTTGCCGGCGCCGTGCGCAGTACTTAAGAGTGGTGCGCCCGCATGCGAGGCGTCAGGCCAAACCATCGTGACGTGCCGGGTATATCAGGTGTTTTTGTGCCGCCGTCAAGACGTTTGCGACGATTCTTCGGCGTGGATCCGCCAATGCCAGCGTTTTCCACTCGTTTCTACTGCCGAGTCTGATCCAATTTCGCTCGAACTCACGCGCCGGATGCGCGCCAACTCACGCGGTACGATGTTTTTATGCGCTACCGCGCCGTGTGGCGCACATAAACATGCACATCTGAATCTGTACGGCTTCTTGTCGTTCGAGGCGATCGGACCGCGCGGCAGCGCCCGTGATCAGCGCGCGAAAAAAATATCCCAAGAAACACGTTGTGGAGGTGATGTGGGCATATCCGCCGCTCCCTCAAATCCGCCGGACTGGTTCCGGCCGATTGCAAAGCAAAGGTCTAGATCGAGCCCTGGTCACGATCCCTGTCCTTGCGCCATACGAAAATGATGTTGATCAACCCTGAGAATCTCAATGTTGAACAACACGAGTTCATCGGCGACCTGACCCTGATTAACATGTGTTCACCCTGATCAACCCTGAGAATAGAAGGGGAAATCCAAATCCCCGTTTGACCCCCCTGCGCCGATCTGCGAAGTACCACACCACTCCCCCCGTCTGCCCGTCTCTGGTAGTCTGGCGGGTGGGGGTGTACACTCTGACCGCTGGCCTGTGTCCTGACGCCATACCCCGGGACACGGCGTAGCCCTGGCATAATCTAGCACAGTACCGGTCAACGCCCCCCTTGCCACCATCCGGCCTCTGGCGCTCTGGCCTCTGACCTCAGTCCTGTGGCAATACGAATTGGGGCTCCGGCGCAGCTCTGGCCCTCCGACATCGCCCCAACCCTGCCCTTCGACTCGATCTGGCTCTGTCGCTCTGGCCGCTGGCCTGTGTCCTGCCGCCATGCGCATCGGGGCGCTGGCATGGCTCTGGCTGGCGCTGGCCCAGTCTTTGTCAACGCCCCCATCGCCACCATCCAGCCTCTGACGCTCTGGCCTCTGGCTCTGTCCTTTGGTCATACGAATTGGGGCGCTGGCGCAGCTCTGGCCCTCTGGCGTTGCGCGTTGCAGTCAGTTTTGCGCCGCGCGAGAAGATGAGAGCCACGCGGAACGTTTCCTGCATTTACTCCGTGGCTTCTTGTCAAGTTACGCCGCATCTAAGATGACGCGCGCCGCCCACTTGCACAGTTTATTTTGCCTGACGTTGCGTTCATCGGACAGTGAGGTTTTTTTGCCCGGCCAAGATGGGCGTTGGAGTTGTCGGAGAGCAAGTCGTCCGCCACGCCGGTAACACATGAACGCCTCTTGGTTGATGGCGCGGTCCGTCAGCGCGGCACATTAGAAAACAGGTTGCTGCTCGGACGTTTTCGAAACAGGAGGGACACAATGGTAAATCGGTGCAGTGGTGAATCGACACACGCTTAAGTTCTGTTATTTCAATATTGGCAACCAAAATGTTCTCCGCTCAGCGCCAAACTTGACCGGCCTTCGTGGCGCCGTGCGACAGAGTGGACAGCGAATTATTCGGTGAGCTCTGCACCAGCATTGGAATGGTGGATACCAAAAACGTCAAAACGGGCGCTAAAATAGAAGATGCTCCAGCGGCGGCGGCGGCGACTGAAGAAGGGGTGGCTTGAGCCTTGGGCAGCAGAAAGAATAACAGCAGCATCAATCGTGATGCAAATCTACTCGTGAAAGCTCAGGACAGCTCGAATATGTCGCACAGGCTATGACCTGAGTAAACTAGAAGATGATCCAAATTGGCCGGATCAAATACCGCAACTTTTCCACGATGTGGAGGCTGCAAGATTCTGCATCGAGAAGCGACACACACTTTGACAAATTCCGGAAGCATCCGCAGCATTGGAAGCAATATTCATCAACTCCGGCTGGACTCGTCATCCGCAAGGTAAGACTGCTCGCCGCGTCCTCCATGCTCCTCAGCTTCTGCGCCCAGGCGCACCGAGTCATCGATCCGTGATGGAGTGTTAACTGCGTGCGCAGGATAACTTTTAGTGAAGGATACAATATGCATAACGCTAGTGAATGCGCAGTGATACAGAAAACGAAAATACCTACTGTTGGTGTCGCAACGACTCTAGAACGAGGAAACCCCAATTCCGAATGTGATGCTGTTGTATCTTGGCCAACATATCAGAATGAAGCTGCGCAATGAACTTCACACAACGTTTCCACATAGGAGACTTTCCGCAAGCTTCAGGTCGAAACAACTTCACTGATAACCGTGCGCACGATTTCGTTCCGTTTCCACTTTCGCAAAGAAACTGACAGGGTCTGCAATGAAGCGGTGCATAACCCGATGTATGCCATCGTGTTCACGGGGTGAACATTCGATCGTCCATCCTTCGCGTAGGCGGCGAGTTGGCTGGTGAGCGCAGGAAATATTTTGCCGCAGTTAACAAGAATTAACGCTAATTCTACAAACTTCCGACCTGCGTTTTCGGAAAGCAAACGGCGCAAGTCAGTGCGACGCAGGGTAAGTGTTGAATGAAAAAATCGCGACTGTGACCGACGAGAAAGCGCGACTTCATGCGTTCAAACGTCTCAGATCTTCACTCCGAGCAAAAATGTACCGGTTTCAGCAGTTCGTGAGGCCTTGTTTTCGTTCCGAGTCACGTAGATAGTATCAATCGTTTTGCTTTGGTGCGGGTTGTCTGGCACTATGCAAGGTTTGGCGCTGGAAGTCATATTCGCGCGAAAGCGCCAAGTGCAAAAGAGCTGCGCAGAAGCTACGCGCGGGACACCACGTTTGACCTTCCGAGAATAAGCTGAAAGATCTCAAAAAATTCCGTTTTTTTGAGATTTACTTGGATTTGGTTTCATATTGATTCCAGGGCTGAGGATCCCATTCCGACTCTGACTGTTTGCTCTGAGCGCTGGAGCGTGCCATACCGTTTTCGCTGGCCTCGCTCTGGCCAGCCTAAGGCCAGAGTGTATACCTGTGCAGTTCTACGAGCTACGCGGTACGCGCCCCTCTACTTTAGACCCAGTCTCCGCGTAACATGTTACGCTGAAGGCCCTCATATGATACACCCATTGCGGTAAAGTTTTGGAGTTAATAGACCTTCGATTCGCCATATATCGACCCACTCGGAAATGCTTGGTCGGGCCAGACCATAACCTGTTGCGCGCACGTAGTGGCAACAGGACAGGAAAACGGCCCCCGCCGCGAGCATGACGGCGGCATGGAGGAGCGCCGCGGCGGCGACGGCGACACTTCGAGCGTGCCAGGGGCTTAATATCGGTTGTGGGTAGACGCCACTGCGGCGGACACGCCAGGTTCGGCGCGACGGCGTGTGCAGCGCACATGGCGTTTGGAGAGTTAACTCTTGAGTCATTTGAATGGGAAAACACAATGCGCACCGCACACGCCGTCGCCCTGAATCTGCCGCCACCGCCAGAGGAGCGTCGTCCCGTGAGGGGATCAAGCCTCTGGAACGCTCGAAGTATCACCGCCGCCGGCTTGGCACTCCGCCCCGCCGCGATGCAGCGATGCAGGTTACGGATTTCCTCGTTTTCGTGCCTGCGCCCGACCAAGGATTCTTGGAGGGGACGATCTATGGCGAATCGACGGTTTATTAATTCAAAAACTTTACCGCAATGGGTGTATTGGTCGAGAGATTGAATTACCGAGATTCGATCGGCTGGATCTCATATCCGTTTCGTGACAGTTCTGTACGTAAACGTGTATGGTCCCTGATTGGTCAACGGACAGTCGATCGTTTGCCCACGTCCCTGATTGGTCGAGAGGCTGTATTTGGGGGGTTCAGGGGGTGGTCAAACCGGAGACTGGGTTCAAGAAACTGGGGTTTGAGGGTGCATGTACCTGATCGCAGACTTACGACCGACACCCGGCCGACCGCCTTTGCAATCTTCTCGAGTTGTTAAACCCCCAAAATTGGTCACATAGTTTTCACGTGATTCCTGCAGTAGAGGTGATCGTACCGCGCAGAGGGGGGGAAATAGGGCATCACAACCGTGAGAACATGTTCTGAGCTGCAACGCGCAGGTGATCAAGGAGAATCCCCTGGTCTTGATCCCTGACAAAACCATTCCAGGATAAACGATTTGTCGGCCGTTCCAATCGGTCCGAAGGGGGGAGGTAATTGTGTTCCCAAATCAAGCTTTTGTACGGATATGATACCGATAGTTGCTGTAGTGTATGTTTCTGATGTAGCACTTGTTACGGATATGTGTAATAACAGGTCCAGGTGTGACACCGCTGGCGGGGTGCCGTCCACGTGTCGCCACGTTTTGCACCGAATGGCGCTGAAAAAACCCCGCGAGGCGCCGCTCGGTGCCGCGCGCGAATTTGGGCTCCGTGTCGGACTGCGGAAAACGCCTCCCCAAGGTAAACTCTCCCGGTGCCACGCGATTCGTTGCCCGCGGCAGGGTCTAGAGTGCGCCCCGTGGCGCGGGGTCCAGCAGCGAGATGCTTCGCGAGATGGGCTGCAGAAGGTCAACGCCAACGAATGGCATTGGAAAGTGCGCTCCCGTTTCGGGGGTCGACGCCGCACGCGAATTCGGGCTTTGTGTCGGACTCTGTAAACCACCTGTCCAGGAGAAGCTCGCGCGGAGCCACGCGATTCAATGCCGGCGGCAAGAATGGAGTGCGCCCCGTCAGGCCGGGTCCAGCTCAATGATGCTTGCAAAATATGCTCTGGTACGTTTTTCGCTCGAAGCGGGGGATCAAAACCGTCCGAATGGCGCTGTGACACACCGCGCCCGCCCCGACGACGCCGTGCTGTGAATCCTGGCTCCGTCTCGGACTCCGGAGACAGCCCTTTCCCAGGAAGCTAGCGCAGATTCACGCGTTAAACTGCCCACCGCCGGCGTGGGAGGGCGACCCGTCGCGCGGGGTCTAGCGCGCTTCTGATTGCAGGCAGATCGCGATCCTGTTGAGAATCGGTTGGAAATATCGCATTTCACACGGATATGATTTCTTATCGACGTGTTTTGGGAAGACGATTATCTCCCCCCTCCAGACCAACAGACCGAGTGGTTCCGCGAGAACTCCAACCTCTCTGAACCACTCAAAAAAGACGGTGCCACCTCACGGCCACGTCAGCTCGACGATTTTGAGGGAACAATGAGTCACGCGATCCCCCACCAGCGCCGGCGCGAGGGTCGCCCGTCGACGACATGACCGGAGACGGGCCTGAGCTGGAGCCGGAGCCGCTGGCCATGGCGTATCCAGCGTCAGCTGGGGAGCGCCGGAGTCCGTGCGGTTTGCCCGATTCGAAGCCGAGCTCCAGATCGCCCCTTGCTTGACGATGCACCGCAGCGCGTTGCGGTGGTACTCGTTTCTTCCGTGCTCGATGCGAGCTGTCGAGCCTCGGTCGCCGCCGCAAGCGCCTTTCGAACCATCATTCGAGCCGCTGGGCGACGGCCCCGGGTGGCGATCTCGCGCAAAAGAACCCTTGAGGCACCTCCGTCTTTTTACAAAGCTGAGTGACAAAACGGCGTTTTCGTGAGAATGGCGCGTGGGAACGCGTCATCTCAAACATATTCGCGCCCACAGATCAATTTGGGGTCCAAATCGATTTAAGGTCAAGGATCCCTGTCGAGATCTTGAGATGCCCTACTTCACCCCCTTGTAGAATCGCATAGACTCTCTGTGGCAGTCTATCCTTCGTCTACACGTGCAAGGAAACTGTTTATGCGATCCTGGCTCGTTATTTTTCTTGGGGTAACAGCTGTAAAACACAGTGGCAGGCACCGGCCATGGACCCGTCGCGTGGGTGGGTTTGCGCGCGTCCGATCTCAATGAAACAGTGTGTTGGGGGATGGAGCGATGCCTCTGATCGTATAGGACACGCTGTGCCGGTGACGTTTAGGTTCCGCACGCGCGGCGCCGCCGATACCCGCGTCTCTGTGTCCCAAACGTTAAATCAGGTGATGAGCCGAATTGAGCCAAAATGTGTCACGAAGGCACCATATGGCGCCGAAACCAGCCTTCTTTTTCGAGGTCGCGAGCAGCGCGCTCAGTGCACGGTGCGTATCGCTGTGGACGGGGCGCTGCTCAGTATAAACATATCCTCCGTTCACCTAACCCGCGTTTTCCGTGCCAAGCGCGCGTCAGGGGGCCTCCGGCGCGCTCCAGTCCCCGTTCAATTGCGCAGTGGCATTCGCAGCATTTCAGCTTGGCCTGGGCGCCATATGGCGCCAGCATCTTTGCGTATGTACACAGTGTCGCGCCTTGTTCCCCTGGTCGCGCCGACAGCAGGGGTCGTGTCCCGACCGGGTTGCCTGTCCAGGAAAAATGCGTCGCCTCGTGCTGCGCGCTCTGCCGCCGCGGAATTGGGTAATCCCACCCGTGCGATCTCGCGTTTTTGGGGGTGCCCTCACGAGCGAGAATTGCAACCGAACATCGCATCTTGGTAGGCGCGGCATCGCGACCTCGGGGAGCGTCGTACGCGCGACTTGTGGCTGAACTACCCGTGAGGAAGGTCCCAGGTTAGCTCGACGCTATTGGCCCAGTACTTAAACTCTGTGACGGGTCTAGTATCGAATGTGTCCCGTTCGACCGATCAGGACTGTCCGATTCGAATGCCACCGACCGACTCGCAGGAGGTCCAAACGGGTCGCGGTTATTGAGTAAATAGACCGTCGATTTCGGAGGAGATAAATAGGACATTTCCTTCCGAGTTTAAGTACCCAGTGCGCTGCTATGCGTTTGGTGATATCTCCTGTTGGCGCCCAATTTACCCGTGGCCAAAGGGGAAATGAGCTACACGGTCGGCGCCCCCCTCCTCTAAGAGACTGGAGATCTCACTGTGAACTACCTAATTCTGGGATTACGATCGACACCCGGCCGACCGGTTTCAGTGTTCTCGAGTTATCCAACCCCCAACTGTAAATCAGTGTGATTTAACCCCCCCAGTTTCTTCAAGTAGAGGGGATCGTACCGCGTAGTGTATCTAAGTTTGAAGAGCTGAAACCAGGCCCTTTAAACACGGGCTGATCTGGTTTCAACTTGCATCGCCCAGCCAGCACGACGTTAGGCCGATCCGACAAAGCACGTCTGCAGCTTCACTGGTACCCCACCAATACACGTGCAAGAAGAGGATGCTATGTCCCATTAATAAATGTCCTGGGCGCAAAATTGATCGGCAAACTTTGGGTCTCATCGGAGTGAGAAAAACGCGCGAGATGTCGAAACTGAGGCGCCTTTCAAGCTTGATCGAGAAATAGCTGTTGTTCAAAGGCTGTGTGTAAACAAATTGCTATGCTATCTGCCAGCTGGCTGTTCTACGAATGTGGGCTCAGAAGAGAAAATGCCTGCGCGTGGCGTGAAAACAGGGGAGTGGAGTCTGTTACCAATCTCGGCGATCGCTCGAATCGCGGATTCAAATCAACGTACGACTCGGGCGCTGGTGTCGGCGCTGGCTCCTTGCGGGGCGCGATTACAGGCTGACAGGGTTCGAACCGCAAGGTGGAGAAACCGGGTCCTCTAATTGGCGAGCGAGTGGAAGCTCACCCCTCCTTGAGGGACGTGTCGGCACTCTGCTCCGAACCTCGGCAGCCACTCTGTTTTACAGGGGAGAGAACCGAAGCACCTCGATAACTTCAGAAGCATGGAACAGGCTGCGTGGCTTTCCATACTGGTAGCACAATCGAGCCAAGTTTTTTTGAGTTTTTTGTGCTACTCGTACTACGCAGTTCAGTCCCCGTACCAAATGGGCACATTGGCTCTTTGTCCCTTTTCCTTGGGTTAACTCGTCGATTTCCACAAAGCTCTCGTGCGGCGCAACCTCTCCGATTCAGAGCGCTGGACGTTTCTTTTGCTCACCTGGTGGTTTATTAAACCGTCGAAATCGAGTAAATCAAGATATGAACAACATGTCGCGCGTACAAACATGGTTCAATCTGAACCATTTTAGCGAGAAGCAAATGTGCCCATTTGGTACGGGGCCTGAACTGTGTAGAGCTAGTGGTAGGGATGCCTCCCGGTCAATAACAAATATGACAAAGTGACGGAGCCGAAAGTCTGTGACGAAAAGAAACGAAAACGAAACTACGCAGATCGGTAGGGGGGGTCAAACGGGGATTTGGATTTCGCTAGGGAAAGGGCAGTGAACACTGGATCAAGGCGCACGTCAGAGCGTCTTTTACCAAAACACACCGACGCCAATTCGGCGATTCGACCACCTCCAGGCACTCCGTTCGGGCACTTGACCGATTTCCGACTTTGCTTCGAAACGCGGGAGAAAACAAAGATTCGCATGAAAGCAATTCGCACTGGACGCGCGACGGTGACGCGACGCCGTGGCCAGGCGGCGACGCTGCGCGCGTCATGCATAAAACACGCAATTGTTTAGCTGTTTCGCCCGCCGCCGCCTCGTCTGGTCCACCCACGCCACGCGTCTTACGGTGCGCGTGTGCCGTGAGCCTCCAAAAGAAGCAGTAGAGACCACTCGAAGCCTGATCCGGCCTGTTGTGCGTTCAAACCTGTTTTGAGCCTAACATGGGCATTAAGAGAACCCTGAAGGTTGAGGGTTGGGGGATCACAGCGTGCCATCTTGGTCCGTACAACGGAACTCAAACATTGAATCGAAAAGTGAGAAAGACGTGAAGAATACGCTTCTCGCTTATGATCCAGCTCGCTTATGATTTTCTGGTTAAATGCGCACTGCAGTTGACTAAGCGCAAGGGCTCCACCGGGTGCGGCGGCTGCGCAAGGATGTATGGCCCCGGGCGACAGCGGACCGCGCTGGGTGGTGACTGAACACATCAAGGTTACCAGATTCACGCGACCATCCCCTTCATTTGGAGCGTCGCCGCATTTCCCCCGCGCTTGAACATCGTGTCTTGAAAGGGGAAATTTGAATTTCACTCAGCGGCTGTTCGGCCGATCAACGACGGCCACACCGGCTTCAAAGACGCGCTTGCCGACTACGCTGGACCAAACGAACTTGGCGCGCGATGGCGGCGGCGGCACAGACGGCGGCGGCAGCGGAAGCGGCGGCCGCCAGTCTCGACTTACACATCGTCGACGGAAGGCGGCACCGCTTGGAAGCGGGCGATACACGTCGTCGTGACGCCGCATTGCGGCGTTCACGGCGTCATCTCACCCGGACAGTTCTGACGGCTTCTGCCTGCTTAGGTCCAAACGCGCGGGAACACGATAATCCATTTGGTCGTCTGACCATAGGAAAAAACGACGGGAAAGGGCTCAGGAACAGTGGGTTTTTTGGTTCTTCCGACGTTATTGCTTTGTTTTGGTTTATTGTTTTGGTGATCCGCCGTTTTTGAATACTTCTGTTTGGGAAATTGCGCATCCGCGCGGCGCCGCCGACCCAGACGCGCGCAGGCGCGCTGACGCCCGCGAGCACCGCGCCATTTCGGATGAAACGAATACTAACATGTATTCACGGCATCCTACAAGGCCGCTTTGCTGTTTACTTCGCGGCGACGCCGCCATCGCAGCCTGCCAAGCACGAGGGCATACATGTCGCAACTGCGTATGGTGCCCAGTCAGGCAGAACGAAGAAACGCGAAGCATTCACCAGCGCACCCCTGCGAATGTCCTATATGCGCGAACTGCATGCATGCTTTCCAGTTAACAGAGATTATCCGGCGTCCTAACGTCCCACATTCTGTGGTCCTCCTGGCGACGCTCCCATCGCGGCCTGCCAAGCGCGCGTGCGTGACGCCCTCGAAATCACGCAATTTCATGACGACTCCCTTTGTGAGCTCATCGATCAGGGTGTAAATCAGAAGAGACCCATAACCTGGTGAGTCAATCAAACAGCCAAAAGATGACCCCAAAAAATCCCAAAAGTTAGGGTGAAATCGAGCTGTGGAGACCACTCAAAGCCCGGTCCGGCCTTTTGTGTGGTCTTTTCTGGTCGATTCCGGTCCGAGTTGTTGGGTGTTTCGTCATAAGTTTGCGTTTTGGAAAGCTCTTACAGGTTGTGAGTGAGATCAGTTTAGACCAGGATCGACGAGTTAACAAAACGAGTGGTCTTGAAATTGCGTTGAATTGAGGGCGCCACGCACACGCGCTTGACAGGCCTCGATGGCGGCGTCGCCGGGGTCTCAATGCACAACAGACCAGTTGGCGTGTATCGAAATAGGCCTTCCCGTGCGAAGTGTCAAATGTTAGGCCCTTCAAAACGCCCAGGAGCTCTGTTTTGAGCGGTGGTTCGGCGAGAATGACGCGCGAAAATTGATGTACGAAGTTGCGGCGGCGGCCGCGCCGAGGAACAGAATCCCTTCCTATCAGTCATGTCGTGGACTCCGTGGGGTTCGAACGGCGAGTATCGCCGCCGCCGCGCTGCGGGGCGAAGCTCACATTTAGACCGTCGTTTCACACTCAATTGACTCAAGAAACAGGGAAGCGCCCCAACAGCGCGGCGGCGGCGATACTCAAATGAGCGCCCGGGCCTTTTGAAGGGCCTAAAGGTTGGCGCCCACGCGCGTCAGAACTGCCTCGGAACTCTGAGTCATAGACGGTCAAGTTTACTGTCTCATATACGCCGACTGGTCTATTTGCCGTGCAGTAAACGGTCGTCCCGAACGACCGCAAAATCACGTTCGTCTTTCGCTTGTCGAGGGGGGGGGCGCTGCGCGACCTTCCGGCGCCGCGAGGAAGGGTGGCGGGCGGAGGGGGGTGGGGGTGCGGCGTGCGCGGATATCTCATTTGTCATATATCTACCGGGCGACTCCGCCTATATCAAGATGTACATCATTGCCGCCGATGCCGCGCGTCTCCATCCCTCTCGGGATTGCCCATTTACGTCGTTGCAAAGCGCCACCGTGAACGGCGCCACTTTGACCTCCGCGATCGCCGACCCGCCGATCACCGCCGACCCGCGATTGCCCTCCCTCTTTTGGTGCAAGACCTGGACCTCCGCCCACACCCGCCACGAAACGACCCCCCCGCCGCCCGCCACCGCCACCGACAGAATCCTTCGAGTTGTGTTGTTTGGCTCGTCAAATCGTGCGCGGCTGCCTTCTAGTGTAGGCATCGCACACCGACTGGGTGGTCTCCTTGATCTGCGGAGTCCGTGGGCCCTCTTCCGTCACGCCCACGGCGAACGTTGACCACCACTCAGCCTGCGTCATCACTCCCTCCACGAAGCCGGACCCCTCCTCCTGCACCACCTGCCCCGCCATGCCAGCGCTGAATGCAATGGGACGGAATTTCCTGCCGACCAAGTCCGAAAACGAATTTTATCTTGCCACGGTACGAGACGTGGCCCACGGTAGGCACCCCGGGGCAGCTGGAGTAGGGGTCCGCTTTATATAGACCAGGATGCAAGTCAGCGGCACGTCAGGCGTGGCCTGGACGACAAAGTTGTGGTGTAAACTCGTAGGGAACATCGAACATCTGATGACTGCTCAATTTGTGGCAATCCCTCCTGCTGAGCTTCCTGGCTCTGCACTTCCATTTATCAGCCGTCGCTGCGCCAACAGACCAGAATTTTGTGTGCGACACGCGTGGGGGGGAAATGTCCGTCCTACATTTGAATGTGTGTTTTCGCCATTTTTGCAGTCTCGACTTAACATTTTAGGATCCTGCCCGACCGAAATTCAATTTGGCCACTCCTAGAATCCTCGATCTGGCCCCCGTCCTGCCGACCGGATACACCATCGCCTAGATTCGGTGGTCCGCAGGCGCCCGCGAAAGACACATCGCCACCGAGACTGTCGCAGCGAGTCCCTAAAAGACCCGGGGTGCTCGTCCACCGCCAATTCCCCGGCGTATATCGTCGTTAGCGCCATCCAGGGCGCGTTTCCGGACCCTCTGGCGTTGTCGGCAAACAAGTTTTCAACAATGCCGACCGGATTTCGGAGTTTCACACGCGCCGACCGGGTTGTTCACAGTGTGTTCCGGTCGGCAGGACGGGGGCCAGATCGACGATCCCAAGTTGAATTTCGGTCGGGCAGAATCCTTACGCTGAAGGCCCTCATGTGATTGGCAGAGAGAGAGTGAGTGGCTGAGATTCGATTGGCTGGATCTCATACACGTTTCGCGGCAATTTTGTGTGTAAACGTGTATGGTCCCTGATTGGTCAACAGACAGTCCGTCGTTTGCCCACGTCCCTGATTGGTCGAGAGGCTTTAATCGGGGGTTTCAGGGGGTTGTCTAACCGGAGACTGGATTTAAGTGCACTCAGACCTCGAAAAACGTGGCACGGTGGAACGCCGCGAATATTCGTTAACTTTCGTGTGCTGGGCAAAGCTGGGACCCATTCGCGCACTTATACGGTTTCCACGGGGTTGCCCTTGAATTGTGACATTCCTTCGTTCTGCATGATTAGACACCGTACGAAGAAACTCACCCGCGCGGCGCCGCGGAGCAGCACGCACGCCGACGTCCGCGAGCATGGCGCGCGGCTGAAACGCATACCTTACATCAACACTAAACAATATGGATTTTCCGCGGCAGCGTGCGATGGCGCATCGCCGGCTGATGGCGCGCGTCAGCCTAGGACCAGTCACCACTGTCAGCAACTTCGGCTCGTGGCGCGTGTTTTTGTAAGGAACACAGACGTCGTTTCGGTCATTCTACTAATTGAAGGTACTCAATTCGGGTACTTGGCCGATTTCGGACCTTTTTCGAAATGTGAGGTAAACACGAAGATTCGTGCAGAATGCGGTTCGCACGGGACACGCGACGGCCACGCGTCGACGTCGCCAGGAGGTGGCGCCGCTGGCGTTCTATTGCGCACAATGTGTCGTTAAGCGGTTCTGCGAACCGCCGCCGCGTTTGGTCCACATCTTGCGTCGATCGTGTGCCGTCAGCCTGCAAAAAAAGCTGAAAAGACCACTCATACCGGTTTCGGGCCCGATGTGTTTTAATGAAATGGCTACGCAGTGCAGTGCAGCGAAGTGTACATGACGAAGTGATGCGAAGTACCATGAGACGTTGCCGCCACTGCAACGCTTCGCGAAGGCGGCGACGAATGCATACATCGAGAACGCACAGAGATTAAGGAAATTAATAAAAAGGCGATGAAAAAATCTCAAAATTCCTGGGTCAAGCCTCAAAACGAAAGGCAATAATCTCAAAATTTTAGGGTGAAGCGTCAAAATATTTCGATGTGCT
>Ga0307489_10000737_pt1 | contig 20621 bp, 35 predicted proteins | sample SB12metaG_FD_202247 | JGI IMG/M metagenome (GOLD analysis project Ga0307489, IMG submission 202247) | Sea-ice brine microbial communities from Beaufort Sea near Barrow, Alaska, United States - SB 1.2 | ecosystem: Environmental > Aquatic > Marine > Coastal | place: USA: Alaska | collected...
GTAGAGGATGAGTGTCTCCAGCGCGGTGAGCCCCCCCAGCAGGGGCTCACACTCGTCTGGCTTGTCCGCTCAAAGTGAGCGCTTTCTGTGGGATAGGGGGTGCACATAGGGATTAATTAGGGGGGGGGTCAAGGAGGTAGTAGGGGGTATGAGGAGGTGTCTGGGGTGTATTTTGTGTCAGAAACGGCTCAGGTTGAGCTGAAAAGGGGACGAGTGTAAGCCCCTGCCCCCCAGCTCCTTCGGAATGCTCGTGAGCTGGTTGCCGAGGGTGAGCCACGTCAGTGAAGTGAGCCGGCCGAGCTCCAGGGGCTTACAATCGTCCACTTTTCGGCTCAAGATAAGCGCTTTCTGTGAGATAGGGGGTGCATGTATGGGTTGCTTATGGGGTGTTTAGAAGGTGTCATGGGGTCATCAGGGGGGTCATAGGGCTAATTTTTTGTCGTAAATGGCTCCGTTTAGGCTGAAGAGTGGACGAGTGTGAGCCCCTGCCGAGCTCCTTAGGGATGCTCGTCATCGGGTTGAAGGCGAGGGAGAGCCTCGTCAGCGCTTTGAGCTGCCCGAGCTCAGCTCGATGTAGTGGCACAAGTGAAAATAGACAATCAATTATTTTGCAAGCGGTTCTTCATATCGTAGTCTCAAGCGCTGAAACTCTAGCTCACACGGTCATCCTATGATCAACCTGGCTGGGTCAACCTTTGGTCACTCTGCACCACCCTACATGGAACGCTCGTCAGCTCATTCGGATCGAGATCAAGCCGCGTCAGCGCGGTGAGCCGCCCAAGGAGAAGCGGCACAAGTTGAAATTGAAACCCAAACTCGAAAGCAGTCCATCATATTTTAGTTGAAGGCGCTTGAATCCAGGCACTTTCAACATGAACTTCATATGTGCAAGCTGCGCCGCCCTTGCGCCGCCCTACCAAGCTCCACTGGGACGCTCGTGAACTTGTTATAGTCGAGGCGCAAGTCCCGCAGCGCGGTCAGCCGCCCCACATGCAGCGGCGCAAGTCGAATTTGAAAGCAACATCTGAAGGCAGCTTACCCTATCTAAGCCTCAAGCGTTAATTTCTAGGCGCTTTCAACGTGGGTTTCATAGGGACAACCTGCACCGCCCTACCCAGCTCAGCCGGCACGACGCACGCTATGTCCAAAGCGTTGCTCGGGTGATTCGCTCCCAAGTCAAGCTTCACAACCCGCCCCGCGTCCGTACCATTAACGCCGAATGTAAGCCTATCCCATTCGGTCACGGGCCTACTCTCGTCCCACAGCGGGGCGGCAGGGATGTCATCCTCGTAATACATACCCTGCAGGACGCCCGGGCGTAGGGGCGAATGAATCTCGCCGGCAATGCTTTCGCGGCAATGGCAAATCCGCGGCAATGGGTATTTCAGGGATTTGGTCGGATACTCGGTGAATTCTGAACATTGGTGCGGAATTCTGCCGGACGTTAGGCGGCGAGTCGGGCGGATTCGGGATCTTCCCGGTGGAATCGCGATAATTTGGGCGGAAAATGCTGAATTCATGGTGGAAATTTGGGGGATCCGCAGCGGGAATGCGGAAAATGACTTTCGAGGGTCGCCATCGGCAAAATTCGCTCGCCCATACCTCGGCGCTGCAGCTGCGGGCACGCCGCGCGCCAGTTCTGCAGAACGCGCTTGTCGGACGCTGGCCCGTTCCGCAGGTTCGAGACCGGCGGTTCGCTCGTCGAGCTCGTTGAGCATGCAGCAGGGAACACACATTTATTATAGCATCGAGTGGTCAGATCAACGGATATCACTGGGTCTACGCAGGCATTTGGTTCGACACACGAAGGAATAACAACGTCTTCGTACCGCATCCCAAGCTCATGAGGTACCTGTGTGCCAGTGGGACAGGGGGCGTGCCGTACCAAGTCAAACACCTGAGACGATGGGACAACCCGCCAACGTCATTCGGTAACCGCGTGAAGGTGCTTTCATACGAACTCACATGTTGAGGATGACACATATGCCGCCGTTCTCCACAGCCAGCGATGTAACCGCGGTCGGTAAGGCGCCCAAGTGCGGGTTGCCGCTGAGGTCCAGGCGCGTCATCGCAGTGAGGCGCCCGAGGGACACCGGCACGCTCGACAGGTTGTTGTGGTCTAGATATAGCTCCTGCAGCGTGCCGTTCAGCCGCCCCAGCTCGGGCGGCACGCTCGTCAGCTGGTTGAAGCTGAGCTCCAGCTCCTGTAGCGCGGGCAGGTTCGCGAGCTCTGCCGGCACGCTCGTCATGTTGTTGTAGCCGAGGGACAGCGTCTGCAGCGTCATGAGGCTTCCCAGCTCCACCGGCACGCTCGTCAGCTGGTTATTGAAGAGGTACAGCTCCATCCGCCAAGGGGCTTAAATTCGTCCACTTCTCGGCTCATCATAATCGCCTTTTGTGGTATACGCTGTGTGGTCCATGGAGTTTCAGTGACAAAATCGGCTCAGGCTTGGATACGAAGTGGCCGAGTGTAAGCCCCTGCCGTGAGCGAGGTGAGACTCCCAAGCTCCGCCGGCACCACGCACGACAGATCTCTGGATGTTAGGTCAAGCTTGACAACCCGCCCATCCTTGCCGATATCCACCCCCGCCCATTCAGACACGAGCGTACTCTCATCCCACAGCGCGCGAAGCTTGGGGCATGCGGCGCGCCAGTCTTGCAAAACACGCCAGTCACGAGCCGCGGGCCCATCGAGCGCAGCAAGCACTTCGAGGACCACAACTCGCCTGACCATCTCGGTGATCGTTTAGTAGGGATCACACAGTTGAGGCAACTCTATTGCTGGATACCATGTCCACGGGTGAGCAGGAAATCAATTCATGTAGTAGGGAGCACACTGACAGCTGCAGCGACACGACGATGTTGTTGGTTCCTAGTGCCAAGGGTCAGCGGACCAGGGTCAGGGCGGAAGCCTGGTGCCTCCGCATACACGCTGACGCGTCTCTCTCGCTACCACGGGTGAGTCGGAAATTGAAAAGTGGCGTGGGCGGCACTACAAAACTACCAGTAACATACGAACTCCCGAAGGCCTCACCGGTGGTCCCAAGGGCGCCACCATCGCTGTGATGTTTTCCATTCTTGAGCTGAGCTCCGAGAGTGACATGCAGTAGGGTCGCAACACACGGTGACGGCATTCGTGCCTTCAGAGGGCAGCGTCGCTTCGTTAGGGCTAGGGTCTGTGACTCGACAAAATGACAGCATCCTCTGATTGTGCAACAAGGGCTCGTTTTGACGAGTTATAGACCCAAGCCCCGTTGAAGGCACGCGGTCCTCTGAAAGCACGAACACCTGTGATAGCAGTACGGGATAATATTACTGCATTGCGATTTTCGATTTGTTTTGGGGTGACTTGCGATTTGGAAGAAGTGTTCCCCACAGGCCCCACCTTAGCACCCGTCTTCACAGGAGCCCACTGGGGGATGGCTGAATAGACGGCGATGACAGGACCCGTCCAAATGGAGAACAGAATCCGGCGGCGATCAGCGGCGGGGGCGGTGGCATCCGTATCAGAAGCAGGCCCATCGAACAGGGGCTGACACCCGTCCACTTTTTGGCTCAACTCTACATACTGTTTGACTGTGTGAAGGATTGTTGGGATTTCGTCAGCCTGTCAGTGAAGTACCAATACCGAAAAATGGCGTAGATTCAGCTGCAAAGTGGATGAGTGTACCACGAGGTCCGATCCCATCTACTTTAATAAACGGAGGGGTACACCAAGCAAAATTCATGTGACCAATATTGGGGGTTAAAAATTCGAGAAGGCACTGAAAGCGGCCGGTCGGCTCTGTCGAACGAGACCCGGAATCAGGGTCTCGCTACTCGAACCCCACATGTATCATGGTGGAGAGGGTCGGCGCGCGTAGCAAGACCCTGCCATCCAGCGCAGCAAGCTCTTTGAGGACAGCAATCCGCTCGCTCAGCTCCGTCATCTTGGTATAGGGAACACACACGAACCCAAAACGCATCAGGTTGAGCTCAATCATGGACATGTGTAAGCCAGTGTTCTGCACAATTACCACAGGATGGGGCACGCATCCTGCGGGCCCCACCCGCTGTGTGGTGGCCGCACTCCGCGCTTCAATGACCTCACCGCGCGCCATGATCTCGGGGAACGCATTTCAGGGAACACACCATAATTGAAGCAGTGATTAAAGTCACCGGATGTCGTAGGATTAACACAGGCATTCAGTGAAAGAACAGAGGCACCATCGATCCTCAGATTGTGCCGTCGGGTTTGCACGGCTAGCCTCACCAATTCGTCGAAGGTGTCGGGCAGTAGTGGAACGTCGTATGACGTAGGTAGTGGAGAGTCCACTGCGGGCACTGCAGACGGCATGTCGTTGCCCGTCAGACGTCGCATAGCCGTGCCCACGGTGGCAGCGCCGCCGCCGTCGCCAGTTACGAGCAGCGACTGATCCATAGTGTAGCGACGCAAGTTGAATTTGAAAGCAATAGTTGAAAGCGGTTCAACATAATTGAGCTTCAAACGCTGAAGCCAAGCGTGGTCCACCCCGCGTCAACCCAGGGACAGCTGGAATCAGCCCGCACCGCCCTACCATGGGGTCGACGCCTGCGTCGGCAAGTGCCGCCCTTGCTGCGACCAACGAGTGGTCCTGGTGGAAGAGGCATACATTCGTCCACTTTTCAGCTCAACCTCAGCCGTTTTTGTCACTGACAGAGTGACACCCATCAGCATGTCTCATAGAATGTGCTTACGTTTAAGCTGTAAAAATGGACTGGTGTAGGCCCTTGCCTGGCGGCCCTGTAGCAGGCGGCGAGCTGCGGCGGGTGCTGGCGCATCTGCAGGCGGGGGGGCATCGAGCGCAGCCAGGTGTAGCGCCTCGAGGGCTGCAATTCGCTCGGCCAGCTCGTTGATCACGTAGCAGGGGACACACCACAGTAGCGAGACGTGGTAAGATCACCGGATCAGAGTGACAGTATTTGATATGGTCAACCTGTCTACGAGATGACCAAGATGACAAGATGACAGTGACGTTATGGAAGTTGACCTTAAGATGACAGCATCGATGTTGAAGATCACAGTATCGATATGGAAGATGACCTTAACATGAAAGTACCGAGATGGGAGATGACAGTATTGATATGTGATATCTTGTCACTCTGCACCGGATATCACGGGGCTCGTCATGCAGGCATTCAGTCGACACGCTAACGACGTCGACGTCGTATCTCCAGTGTATTTCATGTCGTGTCAGTGCCCCGTGAGAGTCGGGGTATGCGACCATCATCGGGTTACGGGGTCCACTCTTGCATTCACTTAAGTTAACACGTGCAAGCAGTAACGAATACGCGTCACGAGGCAGCCACTCCAGCATTACTTCGACCAGATAAGTGCCGCGGGCCTCAAATGCGTTGCTGCGGTCGCCTCCTGCACTTCCAGCACGCCAATTTCCAGCACACGTTCCTGAAGTTCATCCATGTAGCCCTGGCAGTAGGGGACACACGGTGGTAGCCGCACGTGGTAAGATCACTGGACATCTCGTGGTTCACACTGATGTACATCTATTTTCGTATGCAACGTGCCTGAGAGAGACGCGTTAGCGTGTATGAGGAGGCACCAGTCTTTCGCCTTGGACCCGTGCACAGTTCCAGAAAGTGTTTCATCGGGCACTTTGAGACATTGAGACTCAGGACGTTGGAGGGCGACAAAGAGCGCGATACGACTGTTTGGGTCACCTAATGACGTTGCCCGCGACTGCCGAGATCGCCAAGTCATAAAACTTCCAAGTCTTATTGAGGTGCGCAAATCGCTGCGCGAGCTCTCGGGAAGCTCGTCGAGGAACCTGCCTCGTACGAGCAGTTGTGTTTGAATACGACTAGCCCGCTACGAGTAGCCCGCAGGCAAAGCACGAAAAGAGAAGGCGTCGCGTGCAAGCACTTCAGTAGTTCGACGACTGCCGCAAGACAAGTCCGCGTGCCTCGCCTTTTCTACCTTGTCGCCGAGGGCTCTTACGAATTCGAACACGTCCTTTGCGCCTACGTCCTGGCCCGCGAGGCGTCGCCTCGCCGTGCCCGATGCGGTGGTAGCGGGGCTGGCGGAGAAGAGCGCGTCGGCAGTGGGGTCGCCGCCGCCGCCGCCGCCGCGTGGCGCCGCCGCCCGCTCCGCGTCGCCAGCGGCGAGGAAGCCGCGGCCACGCCGCTCGAAGAAGAGGTCGGACGTGCCCGCGTTGGTGGAGGCGGAGGCGGAGGCGGAGGCGGAGGCGGGGGGTGGTGCGGCCTGGAGCAGGCGGCGAGGTGCGGCGGCGGGGGCTCGCGTGTCGACGTGCGCATGCGCGGCACAGGAGGCGGCCAGGAGCACGGCGCAAAGCACCGCGGCGAGCGGCGCCGCAGGCCGCGGAGCGGCCGCCATACCGAGGCGACGAAGGTCGGCGGAGGTGGAACCGACGCACCGGATGGTAGTAGCCGGTCGATGTGTGCGCCAACGGAGCAGCCTCGAAGTTGTAATGCCTTTCGCTTCTTTTCAGTCAGTTCATGTGCGTGCGTTGGCACCGAGGCACGGCGACGTTTCCTGTGCCTCGATCCCGTCACGTTGATAATCTTTACAGTCTGACATGACAGTCGACGCCAGTCGACCTATCAAATTGCCATCTCATCGATGTCCTCGTATGACACTGAAGCTGGCACCAGGGTTTAGGACTTAGTGTTTTAGGGTTTATTATGGGTTAGGGTTTAGGGTTTAGGGTTCAAGTACGGGCTTTATCGGCCGTTCCAACAAAGTGGCATTGCAGCTGGGCAACTGCTCTCCATGCCGTGCACTCCACCCCGGCACCGTGCTCAGAATACATTCTCGGAGTACTTGAATCGCCTTGTCAGGACAGTCGCGCTTCGATGGTCGACGCGCTGACCGGTGGGCAAGTGGGCGATGCGATGGGTCTTCGAATTTTCATTGTATCATTCTCATTTACATCGTCTCGTTCTCTTGTATGATCTCATTTTGATTCTCATCGTATCATGATCGATGCGCCGCCCGCTGGATTAGAGTGATGTGGTTCTCATTATGCCAGGTGGGTGGCGGTCGTGCGTTTCGTATTAGGCCTGATGGGCGGTGGTTGTGCCATTCGTATTAGTCGTATTAGGCCCGTTGGGCGGTAGTTGTGCACTTCGTCGTATTAGTCGTCGTATTAGGCGGGGTCGTGCACTTCGTCGTATTAGGCGGGATTGCCATTTTGTACTAGCAAGGCCCAATGGGCAGGGGTTGTGCCGTTCGTGTGTAGTCATCATTTTCATGGTCCTCGTCCTCACCGCGTCGACGGGGGAGGAGGCCACGGCGGCGGCGGCGGCGCGGCGCTGGTGCTGGCCGTGGAGGTGTCCGCGGGCGACGCGTGTATGTTGAGCGCCATGCTGGGGAACAGGGCCTGGCATTCCACCCGTTCATCTCCCGTCGGCTCACTACGTAAATTGTGTTCACCAGCGTACGTACATGCTCATTAAATTCACACGGGCAATATGTCATACACGCCAATGACGTCTTATTCCGTGCTTGCAAACACGGGTTTCATCCCGCACCGCCCGCGCCCCGCCTACTCCTTCTTCTCCTTCTTCATCTTGTCGACGCGCTCCTGGATCGTGGCGAGGCGCTCCTTCTGCTCGGCGTTCAGCTCGCCGTCGCCATCGACCAAGGCCTCCGATGTCAAACCAATTATCAACCAAACCCTTCAGTTCTGGCGCAGAGCTCATCAAACAAACACGTGGGGCAGGCCTCCAGGGGCGGGGGGGCGGGGGGCCGGGGGCGGGGGGCTGGAGGCAGCGGGCTCGGGGCGGGGGGCGGGGGGCGGGGGGAGGGTGACAGAGACTATGGCCTGACCGTCGAAGGGGATGAGGACGCTGTCGATGGTGTGCACGATGCCGTTGCAGGCCTCGATGCAGGGGCTTACACTCGTCCTCTTTTCAGCTCAACGTAAGCGCTTTCTGTGCGACAGGGGGTGCACTTTGGGGTTGTGTAGGGGGTGTAAGGAGGTGTTAGGTGGTATTCTAGGTGTATTTTGTGTCCGAAACGGCTCAGGTTGAGCTGAGAAGTGGACGAGTGTAAGCCCCTGCCTCGAGGTCGGGGGTGATGATCTCGGCCTCGGATCCGATGCCCCGAACGTAGGGCATTTGCACAATCCCAACGACTGACATTCACTCATCGATTCATTTGCTCGCTCGCTCACCCCAAGCTCACTGAGACTCACTTCCACACACACAGACTCGCCCGCCCACTCAATCACCCACCGATCCATCCATCCTCTCCAGGGGCTTACACTCGTCCATTTTTCGGCTTGATGTGAGCACTCTTTGTGGATACATTGTGTGGTCTCAAACAGTTTCAGTGACAAAAACGACTCATATTGAGGTGAGGAGTGGACCAGTGTCAGCCCCTGATGCACCGACCCACTCATCCACACTCCACGGTTGACTCAAAGAGCTGAGCTCGTGCACTCGAGCTAACGTACGCCGACGCGGCAATGCAAGTGCAGCCCAGAGGCTTACACTCGTACCCTTTTCAGCGCAACTTGAGCCGTTCCTCGTCACTGACTCCACCCACAGACCCAGCGTATCACACACAACTTGTTTATGCTGAGACGAAAGGCAAACGAATGTCAGCCCCTGGTGCAGCCCACCCCCACCTTAATGACCAACTTTCCGTCCACGTCCTCGATCAGAAGCGGCTCGGCAGCCTGCGGCCAGGGTTTACACTCGTCCACTTTTCATGTCAACGTAAGCACTTTGTGTGGGCTACAGACTTCCACTCCTTCACGTGAGCACTGCTGTGGGCTATGTTCGGAGGTCGCATCGCCATGCACGTCTCAGGTTGAGCTGAGAAGTGGACGCTTGCTGAGGCTTCAGCGACCAGAAACGGCTCAGGTTGAGCAGAGAAGTGGAGGAGTGTAAGCCCCTGCCTGCGGCTCGGAGTCGTCACCGGCCTCCTCGGCCTCCTTCATCATCTTCTCGTCGGATTCCGACATCTTCTTGGCGGCCTTCTCGAGGACGCGCGCCAGGCCGGTGTCCAGAAAGTTGTCCGTGCCCGCCTTTCCGCGCGGGGTGGGGCCCGGCATCATCCAGACAAACTGATCATAGCGTACCAGTGCACCCTTCTTGCCACGGGAAGCGCGAAATCTCGGTACTAGGCCCCAACGCAATGTCCATACCTGAACCGAACGGAGTTTGGATGCCAGGCTGAGCTAGGCCTCAACCGCAACCTCGATGGAGATTCGATACCAAGTCTATACGGTATCTCGATACCAGACCTCTACGGATAGCAGACCCTACCGCTTCTTGAGCTCTTCCTCGTCGATCTCCTCCAGGGGAACGGCGTGGTACGCCACGATCAAAGCCGTGCCGCAGGGCCGGGGGCCGCACACGGTTTCCTCACAATGTGCTCACTCTTAGTGCACAAGAGTACTTGTTAAAATGGCAGAAGTTGCGATGAGAATGTGACGCTGTGCGAGGCGAGGGATGCGAGTGCGACGAGTGTGTGCGGATATGTCTGCAGTGATTGTCACAGCAGCGATTGTCATCATAGCCGTGATTTGGTCCCTAAAACCACTCAAGTTATCCCAACTCAGTACTTATGCGGATGCTGCCAGTTGAGCAAGTTGAATAGGAGACGAGTGGAAGGCCCGGCCTTGAGGGGAACGTCGCCGAGCATCTCCTGAATGTCCCGCGGGTACGGCCCGTGCACATCTGTACCTGGCAGCGTTGCAACACTAGACGGTATGCGGGTACGGTGCAGGGGCTTACACTCGTCCGCTTTTCGGCTCAACGAAAGCGCCTTACGTGGGAGCAAGGGTGCATTTGACGGTTGTTTTGGGAAAGTGTATGGTGTGTCAGGCGGTATAAGGGGAGTTGGCGGTGTGTTTTGTGTCAGAAACGGCTCAGGTTAAGGTGAGAAGTGGACAAGTGTAAGCACTGGCGTTGCCGACGACCAACTCTTACGGAATATCGGCGTGGCATGCGCGACCCGCGGGCGCGTCGGCGCGCACGGGGCGAATGCTTCACGCGGGCGGGCGCGCACGGTACTGTCTCGCCGCGGTGAGCGCTTCGTGGCGTCGCGTTATATCTGCCGTTTTGTTTGGTCGGTTTCGCACGACAAAATACTACGAGGGTTGCCGAGCTGACGTGGAAAAAATATCTCGGCTAAACTTCCCGGCGACGCTTCGAAGCGCAGAAAAGCTCGCGAGCAGAAAAGCTGCGAGAAGGAGACGCGCGAAATCCCTGTATGCTTAAGCCGCGCGTGTTCAGGCACAGTCGGTTATCCGGCGAAGGGGACAAGAAACGCACTTTGGTGGCTCGATTATCAAGCAAGCTTCGAAAACAACAGGAAGCGGGGGACCCCGGGACCCCGCCTTAGCTTTGCCCTGGCCGCCCCATTCGAGGAAGCTCTGGATGGCGGCGTCGGTGGGAGCGAAGAAGGTGTCCGTGCGGTCCGCGTCGGCGAGCGCCTTGCGCACCAGGGGAAGGTCGGTAATGGCCTTGGAGAGACGGGACAGCTCCGGGTTGGTCTCGATGATGTCGAGCATCGTCAGGCACCCGCCGTTCTTCGCCATGCGCTCTTCGACGGTCCCCGAGGCAAGGTCTTACTCTCGTTCACGTCAGAGCTCAACTTGAGCCACTCCAGTACACACTCATACGTTGAATCGGGTTACACGATGAACAGAAGAGCTCAAGTTGAGCTTAAATCGGAACGAGTGTAAGCGCGAGTGTAAGCCCCTGCCCCGAAGTGTCCATCTTCGGAGCCTTCTCGACGAGGACTCCGCCGGCGGCGACGGCGCCGGCGGCGGCGCCGGAGGCGGCGTCGACGCCGCCGGCGGCGGCCACGCCAGCGGTGCCGGCGGCGGGCTCGACGTCTTGGAGGAGGTGGCGGCCGTAGCCGCCGCGCCGCCGGTAGGAGGAGGACTTGTATCCGCCAGCAACGACGAAACCTCCGCTCAGGGGCTTACACTCGTCCACTTCTCAGCTCAACCTGAGCCGTTTTCTGATACATATTACAACCTAAACACCCCCTAACAGCCCCTAAACACCTCCTGAACACCTTCTAGACAATCCCTGAGCATCCCCTTGATAAACCCCAAATGCACCCTCTATCACATTGAAAGCGCATAGGTTGAGCCAAAAAGTGGACTAGTGTAATTCCCTGCCCCCGCTGCTGTGGCGCCGGTGGCGCCCGTAGTACCGCCCGGAGACGAGGTCCGCCGCGGTGGCGAGCACGAGGAGGAACAGCGCGGCGGCGGCGCGGCCGCGGGTCGGGGCGAGGCGAGTCATTGGATACGAAGAGTCGGTGCTGGGGATACGAAGAGTCGCGCACGGGTGAGCGCTGGGAAGAGTGGCGGGATAGCGGGAGTGCCTCGCACGTCCTTTAGGCAGTTTCCGAAGACTTCTGAGACGACGTCAAAGATTCTGTCGTTGTCATTGTCATGGTCGTGTCGTGGTATTGATGATCCCCGCCACGTGCATATATGGAGGTCTGTGAACCCAGACTGCTAAAAGGGTCGTTGTTAGTTTGTTACCCTTCACAATATGCCACGTGGGGAATTCGTCTGGGCACCCTGTACAATCGAAGGTCGACGAATACATAAAAGAAGTGTGTGGGTCAGTGTGGAGACACTTGGCGGATCCCGGGGGCGGCGGGGGAGGCGCCGTGCACTTGTAGGAAGGAGGTGCGGGTGATAGTGGCGCGTGTCCGATGACCACGGCAAAGATCCTGTCGTGGTCATGCGTCATGCGTCATGGTCGTGGTATGTGATGATCCCCGCCATATGCATATGGATATTTGGAGGTCTGTGAACCTGACTGCCAAAAGCATACCAAACGGCGCCGTTGTTACCCGGCTACAATGTGCCACGGGGCGAATTTGCCTGGGCACCCTCGACAATCGAAGGTCGACGAATGGATCTAACGGGTGGTGCGACTTGAGCCCGCGAATTAATTGCGCTCTCGAAACTAGACTGATAAACCGCTCTCAAAGTTTGCTTTCAACAATAGCTGCAAGTTGCTCCCCCGCCGCCTCTAAATGTACTGAGGAGCTTGGTTCCGGCTGTGGAAACTATGCTATGATCAACCGCTTTTAAGCTTTGCTTTCAACTGCAACTTGCGCCGCCAGCAACGTCCGCGCCTCGGGCGCTAACTCGCTCAGCGCCCCCTCGAAGCTAGGCTTCCACTTCTGCATGAACTCGCCTATTCGTAGCGGCGCAAGTTGAATTCGAAAGCAGCACTTGAAAGCAGTGCATAATATTTTAGTTTCGAGCGCTAAGTGCTATGCGGTTTCAACTTGGGTTTCATAGGGTCAACATGCACCGCCCTACCTATTCCGTTCGGGAACCGCGCGCGGTACTTCTCGACATCCTCAGCCGAGATCCCGCACGACTGGTTCGCCAAAGCCGTCACGAGCGTGTCCTCGCTGTACGCCTTATATCCCGTCAGAAAGCTCGAGATCTGTGCCTGTGATTCGGGGCTTACACTCGTCCACTGTTCAGCTCAACTTGAGCCGTTTCAGTCTATGAAACCATGATTGCGCGCCACCCAACGTATCTCACGAACAGTGCGTAACGGTGAGCCGAAAGGTGAAGGAGTAACAGTAACACGCCCCTGCCTGTGAAAAGCGGTCCAAGCGCCCAAGCGTCCAGTCCCGAAGCAGCCCGTTGAAGGAGACAGGAGTGGTGCGCTCTATGTGTCCGTTGCCGGCCGCCGCCCAGGGGCTCACACTCGTTCACTTCTCAGCTCAACTTGAGCGCTTTTAATGGGATAGGGGGTGCGCATAGGCGTTGCGTAGCCCGTGCTAAGGGGGTGTCAGGGGGTGTTTAGGGTGTGTAGGGTGTGTATGGTGTTTTTGTATGTGTCAGACACGGCTAAAGTTGAGCTGAAAAGTGAACGAGTGTAAGCCCCTGCCGCCGCCGCTGCCCGGGCGTTGCATGTGGGCGCGAGGTAGCCCGCGAGCTCGGCGGCATCCTCCACCCAGGGGCTTACACTCCTCCACCCTTCAGCTCAACCTCAGCCGTTTCTCACCCAAAAATACACCCTAGAAAGCCCCTAATCCTCCATTACACCCCCTAAACACCCCCTAACAAACCCTATGTGAACCCCCTATACCACACAAAGCGCCTAAGTTGAGCTGAACAGTGGACGAGTGTAAGCCCCTACCTCCAACGACATGTTGGCGCCCTGGCCGTCGGCGGGCGTCACCGGGTGCAAGGCGTCACCGATGAGCGTGATGGGTCCGTTCCAGGATATGGCGGCCGCTGTGAGGGGCGGCCGGTCGAATATCCGCGAGCACCGCAGCTGGTCATCTGAGGTCGCCTCGAGTCAGGGGCTTACACTCGTCCACTTTTCAGCTCAACCTGAGCCGTTTCTAACACAAAGTACCCCCTAAACCCCCCCTAATACCCCTTGGCACCTCCTAGACAGCCCCTCAATTTCCCCCCTGTCCCATAGAAAGCGCTTCAACACTTAAGTTGAGCCGAAAAGTGGACGAGCGTAAGCCCCTGCCTCTAGGCACGCGAGAACATTCGGGTAGCCAGCGAAAGTGGCGGCGCAGGTAGCGCGCGCCTCTGCCCAGGGGCTTACACTCGTTCACTTTTCACTTTTCAGCTCATCTTAAGCGCTTTCTGTGGGGTATGGGGTGCATGCGGTGATTGTGCAGGGGGTGCTTAAGGGTTTTACGGGGTTTGAGGTGGAATCAGGGGATATGTAGGATGCATTTTGGGTCGGAAACGTCTCAGGTTGAGCTGAAAAGTGGAAGAGTGTAAGCCCCTGCCTCCGCCATGACGTCCGCGCGTCTTCGACCGGACGATGGGTCGTACTCGTATTGGAGCCCCGCGTCTTTCGCCCCCTGGTAGGGCCTGGCTTGCCACGTCATCACTCGCATTTAAGACCCTCGTTTCTTGAGTTATTTGACCCGGAAGATGGGTCGTACTCGTATTGGAGCCCCGCATCTTTCGCCCTCTCATAGGGCCAGGCCTGGATTGCCACGTCATCACTCGCATTTTAGACCCTCGTTTCTTGCGTTAGCTGGCATCTTATGACGTGGAGTACACCGAGTACTTGAGCATTATCCGTCAGGCAGTCCGCTCAACCGGCTTAATTAAGCCGACTTTCCGAAGTTGGATCGCGTATGGGCATTTCCCCCACGAAATTCCCCCCCGCCCAATTTATCCAGATAATCCAAGTTTCTCCGTTAGCGCGGCGCGCGAAAAAGTCTCTTAGGTGAAATGCCCATACACGAACATGAGATCTAAGTTCGGGGCTGGTTTGGAGAGCGGCTTAATCAAGCCGGTTGCGCGGACGGTCAGGCCCTACCACCCCGTCCGATGCGAGTGCAGTGGTGGTGATATTGCCGTCCACGCTGTAGCGGCGCAAGTTGAATTTGCAAGCAGAGTGTGAAAGCGGTCCATGCGTCCATCATATCTTAGTTTCAAGAGCATTGATCCAGGCGCTTTCGACGTAGGTTTGATAGGGTCAACCTGCACCGCCCTACCATGCACCCGGCGGCCCAGAACAAGCCGCCGTCACCCACGTCCATGAAGGCGACTGTGCGCATATTAAGATTGGGCTCGACCCCGACGGCACCCTGGGGGCAGAACTCCGGGTACACGAACCCTCCTTGCGTTAGGGACTGACGGAATGTACTGGATGGTGGCTCGGAGAGCTATCAGACAACTTTATATCCCATACCTCTTTGGAAATGTTGTTCTGTAGTCTAGGTCATTCGGTGGACCCGTCAGCCTAGTCTACCTCGAAATACACACACACGTTCACACACAGAATATGCCCGACAAGTTAGGCGTCACATTTTGAACCCTCATGCCTCGAGTCAAGTGCCAACCTGTGACTTGGCAAGCATATTCCGTCTGCGGATTCCTGGTGGGGGGGAAAATGGGAATTTGGATTTGCTTGAACTAACAGACAGTCGCTCATTTAAATGACAGAGGAGATCAGCCTGCCGAACACGGCAGGCTGAAACATGTATGAGCGAGAGTCTATTAACTCAACGATCGTGACCAGACCGCGCCACGCGCCATCTCCATTTGCCCCCCCACCACCATAACTGCGTAGGTCAGTCCCCACCTTGCGTGGGTGCGGCCGCGTCGCCGTCACCGTCGGTGGTCGTGCTCGGGATGTTGATGTTGTTGATGATCGCCCGCCACATGACACGGCCGTCGTTGAGCGGCGCAAGCTGAATTTGAAAGCAGCAGATGAAAGCAGTATATCACACTTCAGTTTCAAGCGCTTAGTTCCAGTCGGTTTTCACGGGGGTTTGATAGGGTCAACCTGCACCGCCCTACCATTGTCGCGCGGAGGACCGTCGCCCACCACCGCAGCGCGCACCGCCGAGTTGACGCCGTCCGCGCCGATGAGCATGTCCGCCTCGACGACGCCGCCGCCCGACGGCCAGGGGGTTACACTCGTCCACCTTTCGGCTCCACGTAAGCGCTTTCTGTGGGACAGGGGTGCATTTAGCGGTTGTTTAGAACGTGTGTACGGGGTATTTAGGGGTATTATGGGGTACCAGGGGATAACAAGGGGTGTTCAGAGTAATTTCGGAGACAGAAACGGCTCAGGTTGAGCTGAAATGTGGACGAGTGTAAGTCCCTGCCGACGGCGTGCCGTCGCGGGACTTGAACGTCACGCGAACTTTCTCGTGCCCGTCCGCCAGCTGGAGCACATCAATGGTATCGAACGAGGAGTTTAGGTGGATGCACTCGGGCGGCACGAAGGATGCCAGCGCCTAGGGCCTCGTGGATAATGCTCTGGGATGGCGTTTCCGGATTCGGACGGATTCGGTCAAGGGTCGGATTCGGCGGGATTCGGGCGGATTCACAGCAGCCTCGCTAGGGGTAATTTTGCGGTATTTCACAATCTGTATTATGGGCATTTTGACCCCACAAAATGAACTGTATAAGGACGGTGGAGCTGAGTGATCTGGCCAAAAGTCAGATATATTTTAGTGGTGTGGCCGGTACTACAGGTTACGATGACGGACTACGAACAGACCAGGCACTATGCCTTGCCAGCGCCCCCTGCACAGCCGCCCAGCGAATGGCGGTCATCGAGACACCGTACTGCAGGGCCTCACGGAACATGCTTGCCCAGTCACATGTTGGCACTTGACTCAAGACGACACTTGTCGCCCTTGAACTAGCCAACTAAGTACAAGCCCCAAAACTAGCTTAAACTAGCCTAGTTTAAACTCCACTATTTACTAACCCACTGTAGTCCCCAATACTGACCCAACAACCCACTAACCACTAGCCCCTAAACAAGCTTATACTAGCTTAGACTTAACCCCCGCCATCGCCAGCACTTACTTACTTCGATAAGCATACTCAAGACACGAGGGTTCAATATGAGAGCTGTTAGTAGACACTTGGCGCGCATAATCCGTCAGTTTCCTACCGTACTTATCCCGCATTGGTTTGAATGCGTCCTCATCTGACTTCGACGTTCTCCAGAGTCCGCACCCGCGCGCCAGGGGCTTACGCTCACGCCTCGTCCACGTGTCGGCTTAACGTTGCGCACTTTGATGGGATACGCTGGGCGGCAGCACTTTGTCGGAGACAAATAATGGCTCGTTCAGGTTTGAGCTGGACAGTGGATGATGATGAGTATAATCAATGCCTGACGGAACACGCAGGCCGCGTCATCAGCCACATTGTTATTGCCAGTGTATGTATTATCTCGTACTACCCGTAGAAAGTAGGCGTTTGATGATTTTCACCAGAAGTCATTTGACCTTTGGCCAAATCACCAGACTCCAGCTTACTAACAGTTACTAGCCCACAGACTAGCACTAGGCTAGGTGTCATATGCCCCTACCGCGCGATAGCACCCCCGCTTCCACGTCCAGGCCAAGGGTCCGGTAGATCTTGCCTGCCACGTCAGCATCCACATTGTACGCGTAGACCCTCGTTTCCTGAGTCAGATTACACCGTATGACGTGGCTGCGCTCCATTCGTCAGGCCCTACTGGAGGGTCCGGTGGATCTTGCCTGCCACGTCATCATCCGCACTATAGACCCTCGATGCTTGAGTCAAAGTACACCGTCTGACGTGGCTGCGCTCTATTCGCCAGGCACTAAGTGGGGGTCCGGTGGATCTTGCCTGCCACGTCATCATCCACATTGTAGACCCTCATTTCCTGAGTCGAATTACAGCATCCATGACGTGGCTGCGCTCGATTCGCCAGGCCCTACCCGGGCCGATGGAGCGCAACGCGTGGATGCCGTTTGGCATCAGCGCGAAGCCCGCCCACAAGGCAAGGGCCGTGCCCATGCCGGGATAACAAGTCAGAGCGCTGCTGGACATCGGGTGGTGGTGTCTAGCTAGCTGTCTACGTGGCTGCAAGTGATCACGAACGCTGTCGAGCAGGCTGCGACAGCTCGCTCCAACGACAAGGCCGCGATGTTCACCGCGAACCCCTGACTATTTGACGTGCGTGGGTGACGCGACGTATTTCGAGCGTCTGCAGCCACTCATCGCGAGTCACGTCTTTTTCAGCCAGGCGTTTTCTCGGAAGGTCTAGGCCCTGCCCCTGCCCCGCATTGATACCCAAATCAGCCCGCTGGTCTAAGCGCCACGCCAACCGGTGCCGCGGCGAAAGCCGGGCGACGGCATGGTGGAAGAGCCGGGCGTGGGGCGACCCGGGCGGTGAGGAGGAAGGCGCGAGGGAAACAAGCCACGTATCTGGTAACAACTGGATGACGTGCCTACTTTGATCGAGAGGGGAAATGGCAAGTGATGGCCCTGCCCCGCGTTGGGGTCGAGGGCGGTCGCCCGCTCGTAGACATGCGCGTCGATCCCAATCCGGCGCAGCGCGACGCATGCGGCGAGCCCGCCAGGCCCGCCGCCGACGATGACCGCGGTCAGAGGCCGCGCCGCACCGCCGCCGCCGCCGCCGTCGCCGTCCTCAGCGTTCGTCGTCACAGCTGTGGCATGGCTTTCGAGAGCGGATTGAATCCGAGCGCACGAGGAGACGCGCGAGCGAGCGGGCGCGCGGGCGCCGCGCCAGCAAAGGCGATGGGGCACACGCGCGGGCGGGCAGATGGCGGCGGCGGTCATCGAACCCTGCATGGTCTCGCGCGTGGGCTGCTCGACGATGCGACGGGCGTGCGCCCGTTCAGCACCGGTCATGTAACGGTCATAACCGGTTAGCGCGGATCCGGTTGGGGGGGGCAGGGCACGGGCAACTGGCGATGGCGCGTGGCGCGCCGAAGCGAAGATACCTCCAGCTGGCACTGCCATACGGCACCGTATCAGATCCGATTGTCAGATCGAAAAACGGCCATCCCATCCTATTGTCACAGCGACGCGGCTCGCGCTGCCACAACCACCGCCCGTACATTCAACCGTCGGCGACGAACGCAACCGAAACACCCTCAATACCGCTCCCTCGCTCACATCCGTTCGCGGTCTCTGGTGGGGGGGAGTGGAAGTGCGAAGCATGGGTTTCTCAGTGAACACTTGTTCAACTTGACACTTGTCTACGAAAGGTCGGAAAGGGGTTCCAGTTGAATCCAGACCTCACGGGGCGCGTCGAGGAACCTCCGACCCTACGCTTGGGTTTTGCCGACCCTGCTACTCACGATGTTTCGCCACGCCAACGCGGGCCGCGTCATGCGCCGCCTGCTCGCGGCGCCCGCACCCCCCGCCGCCGCTGCCGCGAATGCCCACGGCACCCGCGGCCTCAGCACGTTCGTCGCGCCCCTTCTCGGGGGGGCGTCGCGGCGCGCGGCGCTGACGGGCGCGCGCGCCGCCGCCGGGATGCGCGGCGGCCGCACGCTCACCCCCTCCAGCCTGCTCCCCACCTGCGCCGCGGGGCTCAGCTCGCGCCCGGCGTCCACCTTCCTCACGGCAGGGGCCCACACTCGTCCACTTCTCAGCTCAACTTGAGCCATGTCTCACACAAGAAAACACCCTACACAGCCCCTGAAACCCCCTTAACACGGGCGACACGAACCCTAAGCGCATACCCTATCCCATACAAAACGCTCAAGTTGAGCCGCAGAGTGGATTAGTGTGGGCCCCTGCCCCACGGAGTACACCGCGCACGTGGACGAGCGCGCCACAATGGGCAGGGGCTTACACTCGTCCACTTTTCGTGTCAACTTGAGCGCTTTGTATGCGATAGGGGGTGCGCGCAGGGGTTGTGTAGCCCGTGTGAAGGGGGTGTTTGGGGGGGTGTAGGGTGTGTAGGGTTTTTTCTTGCGTCAGACACGGCTCAAGTTGAGCTGAGAAGTGGACGAGTGTAAGCCCCTGGCGATGGGCATTGTCCCCAAACCCCTTGACGCGAAGCAAACCGCGGACCTCACCGCGATGCTCGAGAACCCCACCAAGGCAGGTTCCGTGACGCCCTCGTCCCCTGTAAAGCTCACACCGTGCCTGCTTGTTCCGGTAGACCCGCCTTGGCCACCGAGGGCCGGACGCGGGCCTTCCACGTGAGCGGTCGTTCTAGCTCAACTGCCAGCTGTGTCATGTTCCGGCCCTGCGTCTAGGGCGAGGAGGAGACCCTGATGGATCTCTTTGTGAACCGCGTGCCGCCCGGCGTGGACGAAGCAGCATACGTCAAGGCGGCGTGGCTGGCCTCCGTGGTGTCCGGCGAGACGAAGTCGCCGCTGGTGTCGCCGCTCAAGGCCGGGTCTTACACTCGTCCACTTTTTGGCTCAACATAAGTGCTTTCTGTGGGATAGAGGGTGCACGTAGGGGTTGTTCAGGGGGTGTTTAGGGGGTGTCAGGGGTCGTTAGAGGTTGATTAGGTTGCATTGCGTGTCAGAAACGGCTCAAGTTGAGCTGAAAAGTCGACCAGCGTAAAAGCCCCTGGCTCAAGGCAGTGGAGATCCTGGGCACCATGCAGGGAGGGTACAACATCGAGACTCTAATCGCGGCGCTGGATGTGGAGGCCCTCGCGCCCATGGCGGCAGACAAGCTGAGCTTCACGATTCTGATGTTTGACTCGTTCCACGACGTGGAGGTAAGACCTGGCAGATTATGCTCGCCACGTCACAGGTTGCAGTTAAAATTAAGAAACGTGTGTCTCAAATATGGATGATGTGGCGAGCACGATCCGGCGGGCCCAGCTCGGAGGCCAAGGCCAAGGCGGGCAACTCGCACGCCAAGCGCGTCATGCAGTCATGGGCAGGGGCTTTCACTCGTTCCCATTTCCAGCTCAACTTGAGCTCTTCTGTCCACCGTAAAACCCAGCTTAACTCATGAATGTGTCCTGGAGTTGCTCAAGTTGAGCTGTAACGTGACACTTGCTCCCATTTTAGCTCAACTTAGCTCCTCCATCCACTGTACACCCAGCTTAACTCATGAACGTGTTCTGGAGTTGCTCAAGTTGAGCTCTCACGTGAACGAGTGTAAGCCCCTGGTTCTCGGCCGACGCGGAGTGGTTCACCTCCAAGCCCAAGGTGGCGGAGAAGATCACGGTGACAGTCTTCAAGGTGACGGGCAGGGGCTTACACTCGTTCACGTCTCAGCTCAACTTGAGCGCTTTTTATGGGAAGGGGGCTGCGCGTAGAGGCTGTGTAGCTTGTGTCAAGGGGGTTTTTGGGGGGGTGTTTAGGGTGTGTACGGTGTTTTGTGTGTGTCAGACACGGCTCAAGTTCAGCTGAAACGTGAACGAGTGTAAGC